>SAMEA104315430__coassemble_79_pt1 | contig 63044 bp, 50 predicted proteins | sample SAMEA104315430__metabat2_low_PE_026 | metagenome-assembled genome bin SAMEA104315430 (sample SAMEA104315430) | gut metagenome | biome: Monkey gut; feature: monkey-associated habitat; material: faeces | place: China | collected 2013 | reverse complement strand
TGCCTGCGAAGCAGTCCACCGCAAGCGAGGCGAAGCCGAGTGCGGAGGATGAGCGGTAGCGAAGCACGAATAGCCTGTTTTTTGCAACGCAAAAAGCCGCCCTGATTATAAAAAAAAATAAAAAATTTTTTGGAGGAATTATGAGTGAAGAATTAAATATCGACATAAATAAAAGTTATGAAGCTGCTGTCGTACGAAGTAAAAAAATTGAAGAAGACCTGGTTAAAAATCCTAAAAAATATCGTGTTTTAACTGGGGACAGACCTACCGGACATTTGCATATAGGTCATTATTTTGGATCACTTCAAAACCGTGTGCGTCTGGCAAATATGGGTGTTCCGACTATGATTTTGATTGCAGATTACCAGGTTTTAACTGACCATGATGCTTTTGATAAAATTAGTCAAAATACTAAACAGCTTGTTATTGATTATCTTGCGGCGGGAATTAATCCTTCAAAACAGGATGTTATTATTTATCCGCACAGTTATGTTCCTGAGGCAAACCAGCTTATGATTCCTTTTTTAACTCTTGTTTCGAATGCTGAATTGAGTCGAAATCCTACTGTTAAAGAAGAAATTCAGGCTGCCGGGCTGACAAATGTAAATGCCGGTATGTATACTTATCCTGTTCATCAGGCAGTAGATATTCTTTTTTGCAAAGGAAATGTTGTTCCTGCTGGAAAAGATCAGCTTCCTCATATTGAAATGGCTAGAACTATAGCAAGCCGTTTTAATAAAAAATTCTGTACTGATACTGGAAAAGAACCTGTTTTCCCTCTTCCTGAAGTTTTGCTTTCTAAAACTCCTATGATTTTAGGTTTGGATGGAAGTCAAAAAATGTCAAAATCTCGTGGCAATGCAATTATGCTTTCTGCTACTGAAGATGAAACTGCAAAATTGATTAAAAAAGCAAAAACTGATCAGGACAGGAATATCACTTATGATCCTGTAAATCGTCCTGAAGTTGCAAATCTTTTAAGTTTAATTTCTCTTTGTACTGGTGAAGAACCTGAATCTATTGCTCAAAGAATTGGTGATGGCGGTGGCGGAATGCTCAAAAACATTCTGACTGAAGCAATGAATGAAAAACTGCGTCCTTTGCGTCAGGAAAGAGCCAGACTTGAAGCTGATCCTGCGTACATTAGACAGGTTCTTTTAGACGGTTCTGCAAAAGCACGGGAAATTGGAATTAAAACTCTTGAAGAAGTTCGCGAACGAATGAATATGGTTATTTAAAATAATTTTTTCGCAATTTACACCGCTTCGATTAAATTATTGTTATGCAATAATCTAATCGAAGCGGTTTTATTCTTTGTTGTGTAAAAATATCATTTACCACAAAATAATCCTCTGGTCAGGTGAAAGATAATAAACATCGCCAAAACTTACATCGTAAAGGTCATACCAGTCGTCCATGTTGCAGACAATTCCCCTTGCTCTGAATTCAAAAGGAGAATGTACATCGTATTGCCAGTCTCCGGTGTCGGGAATTGCCCAGATAACTGCCCATGTCTGGAAAAATACTTTTCTCTGTTCCATAAGGGCTTCGTTTGTAAGTACACCTATTTTTTTGGAAAGGAATGTATCGTAGGCTACGGTCAAGCCTCCTAAATCTGCAAGATTCTCGTCAAGAGTACGCTCACCGCTTACGGCACTTCCGTCAGAAGAAATGACAAACTGATTGTAAAGGCTAATCATCTGGTTTTGTTTTTCTTTATAACGGAGTTTATCGGAAATTGTCCACCATTCTGTGCGTTCTCCGTTCGGACCGTATTGTGCACCATAGGAATCAAAAGCATGGCAGAGTTCGTGTGCAAGAGTTGAACCTATAAAACTGTAATTGTAAGCATCGCTTGCCTCTAGTTTTAAAATCGTTTCACTTAAATCAGGGATGTTTACATATATACAGTTCATATCACTAGAATAATGGGCATTGTAAGTAAATACATTATCATAATATACGGTAAGATTATGAATTTTATCGATTTGTGATATTCCGCTATTGAAAATGTTTTTCACATACTGTACGGCAATTTGCTCTGTTATTTCGTTAATCATTTGAGCAGTACAGGTCCAGTCTTTTTCCGTTCGGCTAATATTTTCAAACATAAACTCGTCGGGAAAATTATCCGGATAACCGATTAAAACAAGCATATTGTCTGCTTTTTTCTTTGCATTGTCTTTTGTCGTATTGCTCATCCACGGATTTTTGTCTATCCGTTTTTTAAAAGTTAAAATCATTTCGTTGCAAAGATTTTCCAAATAAGCTTTTCTAGTTCTATCCGGATCATATTTTTTCTGATATTCTTTTAGCAAAGGATAGTAAAACTGATACTGGTTGATTTTAAGTGTTTTATTGTTGTAATTGTCGTAACATTTTTTTGCAGCAATAAAGCGGAGGAATTGTTTTGCATTTTCAAGTGTAAGTCCGCTGTATGCACCTTCATCTGACTGGGAAATCAAATCAAGATGTTTTAAAGCATTTGCTGCATATTCATGAACGCTAAAACTTGACCTTAATTCAGCTTCTGAAATGCCTGTTTTATTTACTATTGACTGCATTATAATAGAAGAAAGTGAATTTTCATCTTTTCTGTAGTCGGCAACAGAAGCCGTCAGGGAAGAATCCTGCAAAGCGTCAAAAAAAGTTTTTGCATCGTCTGGATTGTAATATTCTTCAAAAGATTCATTCAATTTACAATCAACAAAAAGTATATAATTTTTTATCTGCAACTGGCTCTTTCGTCCTGAAAAACTGATGTCAAATCCCAAATAGGGCATATCGGCCCACATATATTCAACAAAAAGTTCATAATATTCAAGGATTGTCGTTACCGCATCGATTTTATCAACTTCTGACTGAAGATATTCAAACACTGCATTATTGCTTATTTCTTCTTCAGCAAGTTCCTTATAAATTTTTCCAAGATTAAAAGTGGGATTTTGTGCCTGTTCTTTTAAAAAGGTATTTGCTTCTCTTACAACACTAAGTATAATGCTCTTTTTTGACTGTTTAGATTTATCAAGATTCAAAAACTGCCCTACGCTGTATTCGTAAAAGTCATCACCGGGCTTTACAGAAGTGTCGGTCGTCTGCCATTCGTCAAAAACAAATCTAAAATCTTTTGCTTCAGTATTCGTGCCACGGCCTTCAATCATTTTCCAGATTGCGTAAAGAGTCATGTTTTCTTTTACGGTGATAGATTCAGTGTCGTTGTATTCAATTTCATCAGAAAAAGCATAAGAATTTGTGGCCCACCCTGCAAACTGACTTCCGTCCGGAGCTTCAAAAGCGTTTTTAGAAAGCTGCTGTTTTTTATTCTGGCTGAATGTCTGGCTTTCCATCGTGCCGCTTCCGCCATTTGCATCAAACTGAACTGTGTAAGTATTAAGGTAATAAGTTTTTACATCTACAACCTGCTGACAACTTGTAAAGAAAGTCAGCGTAAGACAAGTTGCAATAATCATCGTAAAGAACGTTGTGGTAACATTTTTTTGCATAGTTTACTCCAAATAAAAAGATATTAATAAAGTTGGCTGAACAAATATTGCCAAAATAATTCTTAATCTAATTTTTATGTACATTCGCAGAAAAATGATTTGAAATACATATTTATATTATAATGTGCATTTGTTAGAAATTGTAAACCAATTTTGTAATTAAAATTTTTTTTCTGTTTTGTTTACATATATTTTTCGTTCTTTAGATGTAAGTTCCATGAATTTTATATAAAAAGAATAACGGTGAGATTTGTCAGACGAAAGAGTTGTATCATTTTTTGCATCATTTTTCATAGCATTTATAACATCTGTTAAATCTGTTCCAGCAGAATAATCAATATATTCATGGGTTTCTACATCTTCTCCTATTCCGTAATTTTTATCGATATAGACTGTAATTCCATCGGCAACAGTATTACCTTCCAAAAAAGGTATCATGGCAATTTTTTCTCCGTCTTTTTTTAAAGCAAGAAGGTTTGGTGTAATAACATCAATATTCTGATAAATATTTATATAACTTGTCGCAATAGAATTTATTTCATTTAATTTTATTATAGAAATAGAACCTGTTTGACCGTCATTTTCTGTTTTTGAATCTTTTAGACTTATAGAAATTAAAGAATCTGATTCTTGGTAAACTGTATGACCAAAAGTTACTTCTCTTAAATTTTCAGCATCTTTTCCGATTTTTACATTGATAATATCTGGAATATAAGTAGTAGTAGATATCAATGTTGGATTATCATAAAGTCTGCCCTCATTATCATACATTTTTATTCCAAAATCAGTCATTTCGATGGTTGCACCTTCAAGATAACCACTTTTATTTACTTTAACTTCTTTTACAACCCCATATTCTTTCTGCGAAGGAGTATCAGAATTTGAATTATTATCACCATCTCCAAAATTGCAAGAAGCAAAACCAAAACAAAGTGCACAAGTAAAAAGAGCTACAACTGCACGACCAAAAATTTTTTCTGTCTTTTTCATATAATCTCCAAAAATAAGGAAAATTGTAACACAAACTTCTGAATAAAACATATCATCCCAAATTTATTCAGGATGACATGAACTCCTTATTTAAAAAACTTTGTCTTATACTGAAAACCGTTATCCGTAAGGGCACATTGTGCATCAAGTACAGTTACGGCTTTCCAATTTGTCTGAACTTTTTTATTAATAACAGGAATTTTTACGCCAATAACAGGACTAATAGAAATGCTTGTTCCAAGAATCAGGCGGTCACAGAAATAAAAGTTGTTATAAGTTTCAGGTCCAACGCACCACCAGTCTTCTCTTGCTTCATCAAGTTTTTCTCTTGCAAAAAAACCGAATCCAGGCTGAGCTTTTAATTCAACAGGAAGTTCTACTCCGGCAAAAACATATTCAGGTCCAAGCTTAATTCCCGGTTTTATGGTTATAGTTGGAATAAACTCAATGTAAAATTTTTCAAGAGATTTACTGAAGTCATCCTGTTTCTGATCTACTCTTCCTGCATAGTAAGCAGTGCAGTTGATTGTATATGAATTAAAATACGGATCAAAATAACCGTAAGGAACAGGAACAAACCATTTCCATTTATATGAAACACCATAATTTGCACCAAATTTTACTCCAGCTCCGTACATTCCAGTATATCCAAGAGCGCAGTTTATAGGTGTTGATGCTACGATATTTAAATCAATTTTAAAATCTCCGCCCAAAGACAATGTTATAGGAACAGGACCTACCATCATTGTAGTGCTTATATCCATGAAATCTTCTTTAAAAATTGTATTATAATATAAAGCCTGAGATAAATTTGCACCAATGCTCAAATAAGCTGCACCTGCAACTTCACAGTCTACTTTTCCCCAGCGTATATCAATATTTCCTATAACACCAAGTTTTAAATCGGTATTATATTTTTTCATAAAAATTACGTCTTTTTTAGGCTTGTCTTTTCCTTCAGATTTTCCATCCTGTATAGTAATTTTTGTAAGAGACATTGAATGAAATTTACTGAAATCATTATCTATTTTTTTCTTTTTGGATAAATATGATTCATAATCGGTTTCTGCTGCACGGGAATCAACTGAATAAAGATTTCTTGATTGTGATTCAGAAGAATAATTACCAGAAGGATTATAAGTTGAAGCGTCAGGCAAATCTAAAATTTCATCCGGTTCAGGAGCATCTCCTAAATCCATAGACAAAAGCGGAAAAACAAGGGTTACATCAGGCACTTCTGCAATTGCATGTGGCGATTCAGGAAAATACTTTTCTATAAAGCGGCGTGACATTGCAACAAGTGTAAGGTATTTTGTAGAAACATTTTTAAGATATACTAAATCACTGTAATCCTGATTATTATTTTTAAGATATTCTTCAAATTTTTTTTCATCATTAAGTTGTTCATCTGTAAGACCTGGGAAAAGTGAAAGAATAAATTCTTTTTGAGCTTCTCCAAAAGCATTTCTTTCTTCATCAGAAATCGAAATAGAAGAATCTGCATTATCAATTGCATAAATAGATGAAAGATCAACAAGTATTTCATTCAACTTATCTACGGCTTCTTTCTGAGTGCAGGTATTATTTTTTAACCTTTCTGATAAATTGCCCCACAAAGATTCAGGCATTTTTTTAAGAAGAACAACGGCACCCGTATCAGAAGCAAACTGTTTGTCTGTATAAAAATAAGTTAAAAAAGGTTCCAGTTCAGAAAAAAATTCATTTTCATTTCCTGCATAATCATCCACGGATTTTAAAGAATATCCTGAAGCAGAATCGTTTCCAACAGCGGTATAATATTCACCAGAAGTTTCTGCAATTACATAGTCACCGTGTGAAATACCAGGAATTCCATCTGATGAAGTTATGGCACGAGATTCAGAATCAACGATTTTAACAATGTAAATAAATTCGCCGTTTGAATTAACGCCGTACAGACTTGTTTCGATTGCAGCACGACTTGGATTATCAGTTTTAATAGTTGCATACATCGTTGTATATAAATCATCTGTACTGCTTATAAAAGAAAGAATCATTGCATTTTCAAAATCATTTCGCATAGGAACAAGTGCAGAATATTTTAAATCAGCCTTTCCGTCTCCTGTAATATCAACGCTTTCACCGGCTTTAAGCGTATAATTTGAAGAACTGGCATTATTTCCGTCTGAATCATATTTTGCATAAGAAAATGAAATGCTTTCTTTTGAAACTTCTGTAACTGTAAGATAACCAAACTGAATAGAATCTGTTTTATCTGAATATTCCTGTAAATTTTTAGTATATTCATCATTTCCTGCATAAGCAGTTACAGTCTGCTCATTTTGCTCTACAAGACTTGTGCGAACGGCAATTTTTGCACCGTTATAAAGCTGACCATAACCGATGTTTCCAGGATTATAAACCAAAGAACCGCCGATATACGCCATTTTGGAAATCGAAGCGTAACTTACATCTGCTTCTTTTACTTCAGCATCTGAATTACTATTAGAACCATTAGCACAACCTGAAAAATTAATTGCAGCAAAAGAAAGTGCAATTGCAACCAAACACAATTTTTTATAAATTTTCATAACTTCTCCAATAAAAAGTTAAAAATCATATTACTTGCAACGCAAGTTTACTTTTTTATTCATATCAATCAGCCCCGTAATTTCCTTAAGGCAAACGACCTTTTGGCGTAAACAAGTTCAGCATGATGTTTTTTTATGTCATTCTGAACATCGGAATCTCTACACTATATAAAATTAATCTACTTTTTTAAAATTTTCATAACGAACTTTTAAAATTTCCTCATTGTATTCTCCAAGTTTCATAAGCGGCCATGTAAATTGAAGCGGCTTTACCAAAGGCGGATCAAGATTTGCACGGGCAACAAGATCAAAACGGGCTCCAAAATCAACTTCAAATTCATTAAATAACAATGGTTTAAAATTTGTATCAAATACAAGTCCGTTCGTTGTTGAAATTGGCAAGAAAATAGTAACCGGGAACGATATTCCTATATCAGCAGAAACACTTGCTACAGAAGCTCCAATTCCCACCCCGGTTGCAAGTTCCAAAACAGGAACAATCTGAAGTTTTATTCCGGCACCAATCCTTACACCTGAAACATCCTGCTTTTTAAAACCTGCATATCCTGCAGCCTTTGCAATTGAATCAGAATGAGAATACGGATTTGCATAAAATGACCAAGGAACAGGCACTCCTAAAACTTTTTTACGGAATCCCCAGTCAACACCGCAACTAAGTTTATAGCCGTACACGGCAAGTCCGCCTACAAAACAATCCTGAAACTGCCCTACAACAAGACACGAAAAAAGAATGTCAAATTTTGCATCAAAAGTTGCAACAATCGGGAAAACAGAACCAAGAGGAATAGCTTTATGGAATGTTTTTGCACAATCGGAAACTGATACATTTGCAGAAACTGCTTCACCGTCCTGGTTAAATCCCATAAAAAATTTATCTATACCAACATCTTTTTTCATTTTTGCAGTCTGTTCTGAAAGTTTTTTTTCAAAATCTGCCTCTGAAAGCCCTGATTCTTTTTGAGTTGCTCCAATTCCGTCTTCCAATACGATTTTGTCATCATCTTTTGTAAAAAGAGAAACTTCGTTTATTGAAACTTCAAGTTCATCTTCAAGTTCTGCCTGAACAAGCACACAAAGCGTAAGGTCGATTCTTGGATTGTAATTTGTAACAGTAAAACTTCCGCCTACGCCAACTTTAATGGCAGCGTTTGTTCCGTCTACAATATCAACAATCTGCTGAACATTTGTCATTGCAGCAAGAGTCGGAAGAAGATTAAAAGAATACAGTTTTTCAAAGACAGAAAGAATTGCAGCTCTTTCTGCTTGATATTGTATCCATCCAGGAGCTTCTTTATCTGGATCAGAAATTTCTTTAACAACATTTTCAGTTTCTTTTACAGCTTTTTTTTCATTCACTCTAGTTTCTGCAATATAAATTAATTCACCAAGATGCTTTACTTCCTTTCCAAGCCTTGAAATTTCATTTTTAATATCTGGATTTTTGTTATTAAAATCTTTTATCTGTTTTTCAATTGCACTTATTTCTGAAGCAAAATCGTACCCCTGATATTTTTGGGCAATTTTCAGGTCATTTAAAAGAACAAGATATCTTGTGCTTATTGCAGGAGGATTTGTGTTATTATTGAAAGAATTTATGGCACGATAATCTTCTTCCACTACATGGCTTCCATTTCCTACTAACCTTTGGAGTTCATCCTGAATTTGTTTAATGTTATCTACACATCTTTTTTTATTTTTTAAATCAGCAAGTTTTTGTGTAAGAGAATCAATTTCTGCATCTTTCTTTTTTAATTCATTATATTTTTTTTCTGTTTCATTACGTTTTGCCACTAAATCTGAAAGTTCCTTTTCCAGTTCAGAAAGTGATTTTGAATGATTTTCTACAGTAGTTTTAACCACACTACAAATGTTTTCTTTTTCGCTTTCATCAATCAATTCTCCAAGATTTTCTGAATAATATGGAAAAATTACACACAAACTATTCGAAATCAGATTAACTTTAGGAGCAAGATTCGGAAAAATTTCTGAAAGAGCACATCTGTTTGTAATGATTTTCATCAAGTCAGAAGAAAAATCTGCACCAGAAATTTCACTCATAATTTTATTTGCAGCTTCACCTGGATTTTCTTTTATAATATCATAAATAAAGGAATTTGATTTTATAAGATTGTTTAGTAGTTCAACACCTTCAGAAATAGACATAGAATCTATATCACCTATAACCATCGACGAAGGAAGAGCTTTTAAAAGGGCATTTATTGAATATTCACCCGTGAATTCCTGATTTTTATATACATAAAGTTCCGGGTCATCATCAACACTAGGTTCAATTACTTTGATGTCGTTTTCTTCTATTGCCCTTGCATTTTTTGTAGAATCATTTCCAACATACATTCCGACCGTACTATCAACTAAATCGATTACATAATCTCCGTAAATAATGCTCTTAACTGCTGCCCGGTTTGAAGTTCCAATATCATATTTATTGACAATATACCGTCCTTCTGTATTTACGCCAATAATTCCGCCAGGATATACACTACGCGCATATTGCTGAGGCAAAACAGAAAACATTGTTGAATAAAAATATTCGTTCGGGTCATTTATAAAAGTAAGCCACATAGATTTTTCAGAGCCGGGACGAACTGTTGGTGCCGGGCGGTAAACAACATCGTTATAACCGTCAGAATTTATATCAGCAAAATCACCATTTCTTAGAACAAAAGAACTCTTTTTTACGGCATTTTTTTCATCATATTCAAATTCATAGTAATCAAAAGAAATTGAATCATTATTAACATCTGAAACATTAATATAACCGAATACAGCATCATCTTCATTATCTGCATAAACATACTGATTGTTCCCTGCATCAATTCTGTTAATTTTTCCAAATCTTAAGGCAACTACAACACCATTAGAAAGCTGACTTACAGACAAATCAGAAGGATTATAGACTACAGAACCGCCCATATATCCGCGAGTTTTTATAATTGAATCTGTGAGCATAAAAGAAATATTTCTTAATCCAGAAGACGAACCGCTTGAATAATCACCGTCAAGAGGCATTGCACACGCTGAAAAAGCAAAAAGCGAAAGTAAACCCAACACTTTCAGCAAAACCGCAATATTATTTGTATTTTTTTTCATATTAACTCCCATAAAAAGTCAAGAAGATTGTTTCAACAATCGATTGACTTTTTACTCTGCTCCGTAATGTAATGAGGGGCAGCAGTTGATAAAAAAGTTCGCAACGCGAACTTGTGAATACGTCGAGTCAAGGCACGCTGTCGCTTAAAGCCTTGACTTCTCCGTTTTTAAGGTTTGTATTAAACCTTAAATAAAAACTTTGACGCTATTTTAGGCAAAGTTTTTATCACACCTCCCAATTAATTTCCAATTAGTCTTTAAAACAATAAACGCTTCTTACATGAGCCTTTATATCTTTAAATGAAATCTGAACTTCACCTGTATTCATATCAAGCAGATACTGACCGTCTCTATGTTTGTAAACTTGAGAAGAAGACCATGTTTCATTTTGAATTTTATCACCGCCAAGAAGCTCAATAACTTCGTTTACTTCATCAATATTTTTGAAAAGTTCGTATAATTCTGCAATACTTGGAAGATACCAGCCGTCTTTAAACTTATTATAGAAAATTTTTTTTCCATATTCTTCTGCAAATGAATAGGTCGGATAAATTGAGTGTATTTGCTTTCTTGCATTTTTATCGCGGCGTGAAACATTTTCAAAACTTTTTCTCCCATCAAGAGCACCAACAAATCCGCTGTTAGTAAATTTTAGAGTTGCAAAATCCATTTCCTGCTCAAGCACTGCAGACTGATTGAAAATAAAATTCGTATTGTCACCAAAAGAACCGTCTTCTGTAAAAGCAATTCCACCGTCAGGCTCACCGTAAAGCCCAACTCCAATCACACGCTCTTTCTCTTCGCTTGAACCACCGGTTAAACTGAAAATTACAGCCATTGGTTTTGCTTTCCCTGAATAAGACTGATAATCATTTACATTCAAAACCGAACCATCTGAAAGAACTATATCGTAAAGATGATATTCTTTTTGTTTTGAACATGAAAAAAACAGCGACAAAAATCCCAAAGAAAGAATTAACGCTGAAACTGTTAAAAGATTTTTTTTCATACTGACTCCCATAAAAAGTCAAGAAGATTGTTTCAACAATCGATTGACTTTTTACGCTGTTCCGTAATGTAATGAGGAACAGCAGTTTAATAATAAGTTTGCAACGCAAACTTTAAGTAAGATAAAGCCGCGCTATTTCAGCGGTTTTATCTTATACTCCTAAAAAAATTATATTATATGCGATAAATCAATGAAAAAGTAAAAACCGAAGATTCTGTTCCCGGAACAGTCTGTGAACTTGAAAGAGAACTGTTTACTCCTATATTGCGGCTTGTAGTTTTTCCATAAGAAGATTTAAGAAATTCGTATTCTAAGAAAAGTGCAAACTGGTTAAACTGAATTTCCGTTCCAACAGAAAATCCAAGTCCGTTTGTCATAAAATCATTAAACTGAATGTTTTTTATAAAATGGTTGTCGATTGCATCTATCTTTACATACGGATAAAATTTTCCAAAAAGTTTTATCTTCCAGTTTTTAAAGAAAGAATAAGAAGCTTCAATTGAAATAAATGGAAATAAAATTCCCTGTTCGTAGGAAATGCAGTTTCCTTTTATTTGTGTTTTTGAAAGACTTTCAGTGAAATAATTTCCAGATGAATATTGAAGATATCCGTCTACACCTTCAAATTTTTGATTCCGATAGTGGATGCCGATTTGCGGAAGCACTGTAAAATTGTAAAAAGAAAACTCGTAACCGGCTTTTGCTTCAAGGTTGAAATGCTTTGTAAGGTATAAATCGTGCCTTGAATATTGCGTGTATCTGCTTTTATCTTCTCCAAGCCAGTCAAAGTCTTCAATAGTGCCGCTTTTTACAGGAATTGCCGACAAAATAGAAAAATCAAGAATCGAATGAAAAACGTCAACTCGCCCTGAAAGCGAAATAAACGGAGCAATATTTTCATTCCAGTCAAGACGACTTAGGACATAATCATTCTTATAAACAAATTCCGAAACTTTACCAGACTGAATGCCACCTGAAACAGAAAGTTCGAAAACTTTTGCATACGCCGAACTTGATATTAAAATAATTAAAACAGCTTTTAAAATAAAACCTTTCATTCAACATTTCCGTATGACTTGAATTAATTTGAATCTAATTTAAATATAAGATGATTTTCTATTTTAGTATTTCATCTTATATTTAAATCCATCATCTGTAAGGGCACATTGGAAATCAAAAAGAGTCATAGCTTTCCAATTTGTTTCATTTTTTATTAATAACAGGAATATTCTTGTAAAATGTCATTAGTTTCGTTTGTTTCTTCATAAAAAGTTACAGTTTGATAATTAGATTCCAATTCGCTAGTTCGAATGTCAATCTGCGCTCCATTATAAATTTGCCCATAACCTATATTTCCCGGATTATAAACTAAAGAACCTCCAATATAAGCCATTCTGGAAATTTCATCAAAACTTACATTACTTACATCATTTTCATTAGTAGGACTGTTTATATTACTATTACAACTTATTATAATAACCGTAAAAAAAGTTTGAAACGTTGTAAACAAAAATAAGCTTATTATTTTTTCATAAAATTTTCCCTGAAAAAAATATGCAAATATATTACCCCCCTCCATTCTATTTTGTCAATAAAAGAAACTTTATTTTTTCAAATATTTCACACTATATTTTTTTGATATTTAGATTAATATTGTTTACTAGAACGCGAACTAATTACAATTCTCTATAATTGAAACTTTCTTTGTTTTGTAATTTTATGTAACTGGTAAGGAAGGTTTTGTTTTTTTTGATTTTATTTTAGTGATCGGAATTTAAAACAAAAAAAACTCATCATAGAAGGTGAGTTTTCTGATAGCGGATGAAGGGAGTCGAACCCTCGTCATCAGCTTGGAAGGCTGAGATAATAAGCCGTTATATGACATCCGCAAAAGATGATTAATAATATAAAATCTGTGCAAAAAAGTCAATTCATTTTAAATTTTTTTTTAATTTTTTAAATGATTTTTTTTCACGGTTTATTTTATTTCACAATCTGAATCTTTGACATATTTTTCAAGCTGAACACTTGCAATTGTTGTTTTTGAAATAACACACGGTCCTGCAATACAGCCGCCTTCACAAGACATTACTTCCACAAGATTTCCTGCATTTTCAGGCGCCTCAATTTTTCCAGCATTAATATCGCCATACATCTTGAGTTTTTTCATACCATCCTTGTTTAAGCCGTTGATTATATCAAGCTTTAAAATTTCTGGATTTTTTAATCTACATTTTACAGCATTTGCAACACCGCCGGTTCTGGCAAAATTTCGTGCCGTACTGCTTGGTTTATTCTGTTTTTCTATCGATTCCAGTTTTGAAAGCTCTATTTCTTTTGCAATAAAAAAAGCATTCAATTCTTCTGCCGTTATTACATAATCCACATTCTCATCATCAAACCCCTCTCTACGTTTTGCAAGACATGGACCAATAAACACAGTAATACAATCAGGATATTCTTTTTTCACAAATTCCGCAGTGTAATGCATTGGACTTCTTGTTTCAGAAACACAGGAATCCAAATCTGGTACATGAATATGAACAGCACGTACATAAGCAGAACAGCATGAAGTTGTCATCAGTTTATCTCCCTTTTCCATGCGCTGTTCAAATTCTTTTGCTTCTTTATTTGCAGTGATATCAGCACCCGCTGCGACTTCTACACATTCTGAAAAACCAAGTTTTAAAAGTCCATTTTCAATCTGACCTGCAGAAACCTTAAATTGAGAAGCAATAGAAGGGGCATAAATGGCAATAACTTTTTCACCGTTCATAATGTGCTTTATGACATCAACAAGCTGACTTTTATCCATCATTGCTCCAAATGGACATTCTGTCATACATTTTCCGCAGTAAATGCATTTATGAAAATCAATGATTTCATGACCATCCTCACCTTTTGAAATTGCCCCCACAGGACAAGCTGCTTCACAAGGCACAGTAATTTTGATGATTGCATGATATGGACAGTTCTGCTCGCATAATCCGCAGTGAATGCATTTTTGAGCATCTATGTGTGCATGATGAATAACATTAATAGCTTTTTTTGGACAATTCACCATGCATGGTCGAGCAAAACACCCTTGACAAGCATTCGTTACCATGAAATTCTGCTTGACACAACCGTTACAAGCTTCGTGCAAAACAGTAATCATTGGCCAGGTAGGTTTTTCGCGTGTAAGAGCTTCTTTTGCATATTCATCAAGTTCATTCTGTTCATTATAATTTTCAACAGAAATTCCCATTCTTGCAAGAATACGCATTTTTAAAAGTTCTCTGTCATGAAAAATACAACACCCAATTGGATTTGCTCCCATAGGCTTCATTTGTGTTGGTATTTTATTTATTTCACGACTATCAAGCATTCCTGCCAGCTGCAGTTTTGCAATTCTTACTAAAAGTTCTTTTTTTACATTTGTAGCATTGTTATTGATGTTCATAGCCACAGTATACACAAATAAATCATTTTTTTCTATATAACTATTCCCAAAAAAAAGTTTCTTTTAAAATAGAAGATAAATTTTAGTCTTTTTTATTTTCTTCTTTTGGGTGGCTTTTTGCTTGCTTCGACTTCGCTCAGCAACCAAAAAACAGGCTATTCGGGGTTCCGCTATCGCTTCATTCTTCCGTTTCACTCCAGAACACCTTCGGTGCCCCTACTATCCTTGCCACGTTTAAAAAAAAAAACAATCCACTCCACTCTTTATTTTTTATCCAAAAAAAACTTGTTCTTTCTAATTAATATTCAATCATTTGATATTCACAAAACAATTTAAAAATATTATTATATAAAATGGTGAAAAAAGGTGATTTTTACATTACTATGTGATATAATTATTTATCTTATATTTTTGTGAGTATCACTAAAATTACAGTTTTATATAAGGCTAAATATAGCCGCTGATGCGGTGTTAAAAAGGAGACAAATATGTCAAGAAAAATTACCATTATTGGAGCTGGTCAAGTTGGTTCTACTGTTGCATATGCATTAACCCTCAAACAGCTTGCTTCTGAAATCGTTATCATTGATATCGTGAAAGAAAAAGCAATGGGTGAAGCTATGGATATCAGACAGGGTACTCCATTTATTGGACCTGTAAATGTACGTGATGGAGATTATGAGGATGCAAAAGGTTCTGATATTGTAATTTTTACATCTGGTGTTGGAAGAAAACCTGGACAATCACGTCTTGATTTAACTCAAACAAACGTGAATATTGCAAAAACAGTAATTCCTACAATCACAAAAGCTTGTCCGGATGCTCTTTATGTAATTGTTGCAAATCCTGTTGATATTTTGACATATCAATTTATTAAAACTTCAGGAATTCCTGCAAGCCGCATTTTTGGAACAGGAACAATGCTTGATACAGCACGATTCCGCGCACGCATTGCAGAAACTTACAAAGTTTGTCAGGAAAATGTGCATGGTTATGTTTTTGGTGAACACGGAGATTCTTCATTTGTTCCATGGTCTTTGGCTAACATTGGTTCAATTCCAGTTGACAGTTTTGCATCTTCTTATACTGGCGAAAATGTTCTTCCTTCATTTGATAAAAATGATGTTGAGGATTATATCAGAAAATCTGGCGGAATCATCATTGCAGCAAAAAAATGCACTAATTACGGAATTGGTGTTACAACAGCAACTTTGGTAGAAGCTTTGAATTACTCTACAGATTCTGTTCTTACAATTTCTTCTATGCTTAATGGCGAATATGGAATCAGCGATGTTTGTCTTTCCATTCCAACTATTGTAGGATGCAATGGTATAAAAGGACACGTTGCAACACCATTAACTGATGCAGAAGTTGCTTCTCTCAAACACAGTGCAGATTGTCTTAAAGAAGTTATAAAACAGATTGAATTCTAATTTTTTAATTTTGCATATTTTTTATAATAAGGATTTTTTATGGAATACAAGATTGAACATGACTCAATGGGAGAAGTAAAAGTACCAGCAGACAAATATTGGGGTGCTCAAACAGAACGAAGTCATGAAAACTTTGAAATTGGTGTTGGTATTGAAACTATGCCACGCGAAATCACAAAAGCTTTTGGATATCTCAAGAAAGCAGCTGCAATTGCAAACAATGCACTCAAACCTGAAAAAATGACAACTGAAAAACTTGATGCAATTTCAAAAGCATGTGATGAAGTAATTTCAGGTTCTTTAAATGACCACTTCCCTCTTGTTGTATGGCAGACTGGTTCTGGTACTCAGAGTAACATGAATGCAAACGAAGTAATTGCAAATCGTGCAAATGAAATAGCAGGTAAAAAACTTTGTCATCCGAATGACGACATTAACATGAGTCAGTCATCAAACGATACATTTCCAACTGCCCTTCACATCAGTGCAGTTTGTGTAATTGAAGATAAACTCATTCCTGCAATAGATACTTTGGTAGAAACATTCAAACGTCTTGAAAAAGAAAATGAAGGAATTGTAAAATCTGGACGTACACATCTTCAGGATGCAGTTCCTATTTCGTTTGACCAGGAAATTTCTGGCTGGCGTACTTCAATCGAACGTGATAAAGAGATGCTTTTATCAAGTCTTCCTTATTTGAAACAACTTGCTTTAGGTGGTACTGCTGTTGGAACAGGTTTGAATGCACCAAAAGGTTTTGACACAAAAGTTGCTCAGGCTGTTTCTGATTTGACTGGAAAAGATTTTATTACTGCTCCTAACAAATACCATGCCCTTACATCAAAAGATGAACTTGTTTTTGCACATGGAGCAATTAAAGCTCTTGCCTGCGATATGATGAAAATTGCAAATGATGTTCGCTGGCTTGCTTCAGGTCCACGCGATGGTCTTGGTGAAATTCATATTCCTGAAAATGAACCTGGTTCTTCTATCATGCCAGGAAAAGTAAATCCAACTCAATGTGAAGCTGTAACTATGGTTGCCGTTCAGGTTATGGGAAATGATGCTGCAGTCAGTTTTGCTGCAAGTCAAGGAAACTTTGAATTGAACGTTTTCATGCCTGTAATAGCATACAACTTTATTCAGTCTGCACGTCTTTTAGCAGAAGCAATGTTGAGTTTTAATAAAAACTGTGCTGTTGGAATTACAGCAAATAAGGAAAAAATGCATCATAATCTTTACAATTCTTTGATGCTCGTAACTGCATTAAATCCTTATATCGGTTATGAAAATGCTGCAAAAACTGCACATAAAGCTTTTGACGAAAACATAAGTCTTAAAGAAGCTTGTGTTGGACTCGGATTTTTGACTGCAGAAAAATTTGATGAAGTTTTCAAACCTGAAGATATGGCTTATCCTCAGGGAAAATAAAACATTTGTCGATTAACAAAAAGGTCAGACTGATATTTGTTTTCGGTCTGACCTTTTTTATTTATATATTTAAATCTTCAATAGCATATTTTATTTCTTGACTTGATTTATTTAATTCATCAATAGCTTGAATTACGTTTGCTGTATCATTTTTTAATTCGCTAATTAACGACATCAATTGTTTACTTCCTGCATTTTGTTCAGATATAGATTCTTTAACTTGAATTTCTTGACTAATAACTGATGAAGAAAGATTTACAACTTCTTCCATTTTTTTCTGTGCTGCTATTGTTTGTTTAAAAGTTGTGTCAATTAATTCTTTAATCTTTTTTAAAACTTCTGAAATTTGTTTTGCTTCTTTACCTGAATTTTCAGCTAGTTTTCTGATTTCATCGGCTACTACAGAAAATCCTTTACCAAAATCTCCGGCATGTGCAGCTTCTATAGCAGCGTTCATAGCTAAAAGATTTGTCTGACTTGCAATCTGTTGAATAACATTACTCATTTCAATCAATCCATTAGAATTGTTTTCAATTTCCGAAACTAAATCACTTACCGAGGCAATGCTTATTTTTCCAGATTTTGTAGCTTCTTCAAGTGCATTTATGCTAGTTTCATTTGTCTGAAGAATATTATTGATTGACTGAATATTTGCAATCATTTCTTCAATTGCTGCAGAAGAAGAAGAAACACTAGATTGCATACTATCAGAAACATTTAAAATTGATTTTACATCTTTTTCTGTTGCTGAAAAATTTGTTAAAGCAGTGTGTTTTACTTTTGTAACAACTTCCTGAATTTCATTTTGTTGTTGCTGAGTAATTATTGACAACGCTTTCATCGAATAATGAATACAATTTTCAGGTTTATTTAACCCATTAAAAATTGCAGTTGCCATTTGTTCACAACTTTTATATCCACAAGCAGAACAATCAAGTATATCAGATTTTGATGTTTTGTGCATTTTTATAAATATCTGCTGAATATCCTGTTGAGTCGGGTTTTTGATATATTTTTCAAAATTTTTATGGAGATTTTCATATTTTCTTTCATAAATACCAGGTTTCCAATATTTATTAATAGTTGAATTTAATTTTTTTAAATTAGGTTTTACTTTATCAGTTTTCCACATTTTTTCACGTTGTGCTTTTCTGCGTTCAATAAATCCTTCTTTTTCATCTAACGACATACCTTCAGAACAAGTACCTGCTCCGCCATTACAACCTTCGGCACAATTTAAACAGTCAATTAGTTTATATAAAGGTTCTTCCCCTTTTTTAGTAGAATTATCAAGTTCACATAAATAATCTTGAACATGTGGTACGCCTTCTATTTTTCTTATTGATTTTTGAATACCAGGAATAAATCTTTCAGCTGTACGCATTAATCCTCCTGGAGTTGAATATAAAACAGCTCTTTCTGCTGGAGGATTATCGTAGTCTGTGTCAGTAAAATTATTTATATTGATATTATTTTGTTTAAAATACTTGTCTACAGATTTCATTGAAATATTATAATCACCAAGACCAATTTCATCAAATTCACGTCTTTTTGCATAACATGGAGAAATTACGGCAATTTTATGATTTTTATATTCTGGATAAAATTCTTTAATCATCTGCATTGTGTGAGCCATAGGACTACCAGCAGGTGCAAGATATTTTAAAAGATTTGGTCTATATATTTCACAAAATGTAACAAGTGCGGGACAAGGCTGTGCAATTACAAGTTTTGGATTTTCTTTTTTGATATATTCAATGTAAGATTTTGTAGTTAATTCAGCACCAAAACTTACATCAAAAACTGCTTCAACCCCAAGTGATTTAAGCCAACCGTTAATTTTTAAATCTTTTCCTTTAAATGAAACAACAACAGCAGGCGCAACAATTGCAATCATTTTTTCCTTATGACTGATATCTGTCATAAACTTTGAAAAATCATCTATACCAGTACGTGCACCATGTACACAAGCAGAAATACATCGTCCGCAACCAAGGCAAAGATTATGATTTACTTTTACATAATCTCCAGAACCATCATTACACATTTTGGAAGGACAAACTGCAATACATCTATGACAATTAATACATTTTTCTTTTTCTACAGAAATAACAGGTGTGATTTGTTTTACTTCAAAATTCATCAAAAATCCTTAAAATAAATAATTATTTTAAACTCTCTTTTTTTTATAATAATCTTTAATGTTAAACTAGAATTTAAATTATGTAAAGTTTTTAAAAAAAAATCATTCATAAAAAAAACGTTAAAAAATCTTATATGTTTTTCAATGACAAATAATTTGTTTTTTATGATATTTTTTTTGGAGATATTACAATTATTTTGATACGTTATTATTTTCTATATAAAGTTTATATTATTCTAAGATAAATCCATTTTTAATCTTAACAAAAGTGGAAAAATCATTTATAATCAATAATTGAATTATTTTAAAAATAGTATGTTTAAGAGGTCAGATAAATATTATATTTAGAATAATTTTTATCAACAAGGTTTGCTTCGTGCGTCGCATTCGCAATCTTTGAGTTTAGTACCTCTATGCGTTACCGTCATAAGCGGTATTTTTATGGGAGCAAGTATGACATATTCGTATTTCCCGGGATGTACGCTAAAAAACAAGGCAAAAGACCTTGATAAATATGCGCGCATTTGTGCGGAAGCATTAGGTTTCACACTTGAAGAAATTCCTGAATGGCAATGTTGTGGTGGAGAATATCCTCTTGGTACAAACGAAGTAGCTAGTAAGCTTCCTTCAGTTCGTGCTTTAGCAAGTGCCCGCGACAAAGGTCAGGATTTAGTAACTCTTTGTTCTGCATGCTATAACGTTATCAAACAAACAAATGACGCTATGCAGAATGATGAGACAACTAGCTTCAAGGCAAACAACTATCTTAAAGAAGATGGTATTGAGTATCACGGAGAAACAAAAGTACTTCATTATCTTGAAATTCTTCGTGATGTTGTTGGTTGGGAGAATGTAAAAAAAGCTGTAAAAAATCCCCTTAAAGACAAAAAAATCGGTGCTTATTACGGCTGTCTTTTATTAAGACCTGGTAAAGTTCTCCAGCTTGATGACCCGGAAAATCCAAAACTCATTGAAGATTTTATCAAAGCTATCGGTGCTACTCCTGTCATTTATGCTCAGAGAAATGAATGTTGCGGTGCTTACACAATGTTCGAAGATAAATCGATTCCAAAAAATCGTTCACAAAAGATTTTGGCAAATGCAGAAGATATGGGCGCTGATTTTCTTGTAACTTCTTGTCCACTTTGCCGTTATAATCTCATCAAAAATAAAGGTGATTCAAAACTTGATGTAATTTACTTTACAGAATTATTGGCAGAAGCTCTTGGATTAAAGGAGGCTGAATAATTATGCATAATGTAGAATTACTTAAAGAAGCTGTATTGATGCGTTCGGGTGTTAATCCAAAAAAATGCATGGTTTGTGGAAAATGTTCAGGAACATGTCCAAATTACGATGCAATGGAATATCATCCACATCAGTTTGTACAGATGGTAGAAAATGGCGAAATTGAAAAATTGATGGCTTCAAAATCAATTTATGCCTGCATGAGTTGTTTTGCTTGTCTTGAACGATGTCCTCGACAGGTTGAACCAGCAAAACTCATTGATGCTGTACGTCAAGTAGTTGAAGGTCAACGTGGGCCTCATCATTTGGATCCACAACAAGTACCAGAGCACTTAGATGATGATATGCCGCAACAGGCTTTGATGAGTGCTTTCAGAAAATACAAAAAATAGTTAAGGAAATCCTATGGAAAGAATTGGTGTTTTTGTATGTCACTGTGGTACAAATATTGCCGGCACAGTTGACGTAGCAAAAGTTGCTGAAGAGCTCGGTAAAGTTAATGGTGTTGTATTTTCAACTCATTATACTTATATGTGTTCTTCAGCTGGTCAGCAGATGATCGAAGACAAGATTCATGAATTAAATCTTACTGGTGTAGTTCTTTGTTCTTGTTCACCTCGTATGCACGAAAAAACATTCCGTTCCTGTGCAGAACGAGCTGGTCTGAATGCTTATAAAGTAGAAGTTGCAAATATCCGTGAGCAGTGTTCATGGGTTATGAAAGAAATGCCTGATGCAACAGAAAAAGCTATTGCACTTGGTAAAGCTGCTATTGCAAAGACAATTCTGGATACACCTCTTATTGAAGGTGAAACTCCAATGACTAAACGTGCTTTGGTTATTGGTGGTGGTATTGCAGGTATTACAGCGGCGCTTGATATTGCAGATGCTGGATTCCCAGTTGATATTGTAGAAAAAGATTATACAGTCGGTGGAAAGATGGCTCGTTTGGACAAAACTTTCCCTACTCTTGACTGTGCCTCTTGTATTGTTACACCAAAAATGACTGAAGTCAGCCAGAATTCAAATATCAGAATTCTGTCATATTCAGAAGTTTGTGATGTAAAAGGATATATTGGAAACTTTGAAGTAGACATTAAACGTCATCCACGTTTTGTTGATGAAACAAAATGTACTGGCTGTGGAGCTTGTATCGAAAAATGTCCGAACAAAAAAGTTCCAAATGCATTTAATTTAAATCTTGATAATTGCAAGGCTATTAACATTCCATTTGCACAGGCAGTTCCTAAGGTTGCTGCAATTAATGCAGATTATTGTCTTCATATGAAAGGTCTCAAAAATGGTAAAGACAATGTTTGTGGTTTCTGTGAAAAAGCGTGTACAGCTGGTGCCATCAACTTTAATCAAAAAGAAGAAATCCTTACAGAAAAGTATGGAGCTATCATCGTAGCAACAGGATATAATCCTATCAGCCTTGAAAAATTTGATGAATATGCTTACAGTCAGAGTCCCGATGTTGTATCTTCACTGGAGTTTGAAAGACTTTGTAACGCATCAGGTCCAACAAACGGTCATCTTCTTCGTCCATCTGATGGAAAAGAGCCAAAAAACATCGTTTTTGTTCAGTGTGTTGGCAGCCGCTGTTCAGCAGATTCAACAAAGGGTCACGAATATTGTTCAAAGATTTGCTGTATGTACACTGCAAAACATGCAATTTTGACACGCGACCATTATCCTGATACAAATATCACTGTTTTCTATATAGATGTACGTACTCCAGGTAAAAACTTTGATGAATTCTACCGTCGTGCAGTTGAACAATATGGAGTTCATTACATTAAAGGTCAAGTAGGAAAAGTAACACCACTTTCTGATGGAACGCTTGATGTTCAGGGTTCAGACTTGATTTTAAATAGACAAGTTCACATAAAAGCTGACATGGTAGTTCTTGCTGCCTCTATTGAAGCTGACAAAACCGCTCGTCCTCTTGCAACTATGCTTACAACTTCAATGGACAATAATGACTTCTTCCTTGAAGCTCATGCAAAACTTCGTCCAGTAGAATCACCTACAGCAGGTATCTTCCTTGCAGGTTGTTGTCAGGGACCAAAAGATATTCCAGAAACTGTTGCCCAGTCATCTGGTGCTGCTGCAAAAGCAATTTGTTTACTTGTTAAAGATAAACTTAAAAATAACCCTTGCACTGCAAATCCAAATGAAAACGCATGTAACGGTTGTGGACAATGTGCTAATGTTTGTCCTTATGGGGCTATCACCTATATTGACAAAGATTTCCGCGGTCCAAACAGAACTACAATTACAAGACATGTTTCTCAAGTTAATACTGCAATGTGTCATGGTTGTGGTGCTTGTACTGTTGCCTGTCCTTCTGGTGCTATGGATCTTTTGGGATTCAGTAATAAACAAATCTTGGCGGAGGTAGATTCTGTTTTGTAATTGCTTCGCAATTACAAAACGTCGAGTTTTCTACGAAAACTCGCGTGACAGATAAAATGATTATGGCTGAAAATAAAGAATGGGAACCAAGAATTGTTGCTTTCTGCTGTAACTGGTGTTCTTACGCTGGTGCAGACTTGGCTGGTAACAACCGTCTTGAATATCCAAAAAATGTTAAAATCATTCGCATTCCATGTTCTTGCCGCTTGAATCCTATGTTCATTTTGCGTGCATTCCAGCGTGGTGCAGATGGTGTAATTTTGTGTGGATGTCACCCTGGTGACTGTCACTATTCAACAGGAAACTATTTTGCACGTCGACGTATGACTTTGTTATTCTCTATGCTTGATTTTATGGGAATTGAGAAAGGACGAACTCGCGTAGAATGGTGTTCTGCAGCAGAAGGTGTTCGATTTGCTGGAATTATGAATGATTTTGTTAAGCAAATCAAAGAGCTTGGTGAAAACAAAAAACTGGAGGATTTACGATGCAAGAAAAATTAATTGAACGCGCAAAAGCTTTACTTGCAGAAGGTAAAGTCCAGAAAGTTGTCGGTTGGAAAAAAGGTCTTTTTGATGATGATATAACTCCTGCAGTTTTTAATTCTGCTGAAGAACTTGATAAAGATTTTGTTTTCAATAAATATTGTAAGGCAAATCTTTCAAAATATCTTGTAAAAATTACTAAAGATATTGAAATCAAAAAAAGCACAACAAGAATGAACAATACAATGGCAAAACAGCGTGATCCTAACGCTCAGGATGCCCCTATTCCAAGCGAAGTTGTATTGGTGTTCTTAAAACCAAGTGATACATATTCTTTTACACAACTTTTAAAAGAAAACCGAATCACACGTGAAGATGTTTATGCCATAGGAGTTCCTTGTCAGGATACACTTGACGGTGGCGAACTTTGTGAATCTTGCACAGGCAAAAAACATGTTTCTTGTGATGAACTTTTAGGCGTAGACGAAAATGAAGAAGCATCTCCAAATACAAAACGGATGGAAGAAGTTTCAAAACTTGAAGCTATGACAAGCGAACAACGTTTTGAATTCTGGAGAAATGAATTGTCTCGTTGTATTCGTTGTAATGCATGTAGAAATATTTGTCCTGCCTGTACTTGTGAAACTTGTGTGTTTGATAATAATGCACTTTACACAACTCAGAAGGTTGCGGAAACTGATTTTGAAGAAAATCTTTTCCATATAATTCGTGCATGGCATGTTGCAGGTCGCTGTACTGATTGTGGTGAATGTTCAAGAGTTTGTCCACAAAATATTCCATTATATCTTTTGAATAGAAAATTCATAAAAGATATTAACGAAATTTATGGTGATTATCAGGCAGGAGCTGATATGGAAACAAAACCAGCTATGCTTAGATTTGAAGAAAATGATCCTGAAACAACAATTGTTTACGACAGATCAAAAGATGGAGGTAATGAATAATGCTTAGTATCGCAAAAGAGAAAATTGATTCATTATTCGAATTGATTGGCGGTTCACAACCTTTATATTTGCCTGTAGATAACAATTCTGGAAAATCAGATTTTGCAAGATGGGAAAAAGGTGTAAAACTTTCTGAAAACTTAAAAACTACTCGTTCTGCAAAAGATTTCTTCTTTCCAAAAACTGAACACATGGTCAGTTATGAAATTAATGGAAAAGAAGTAAAGGTTGTAGACCCAAGAAAAGATATCGAAGATTTTGTAATTTTTGGTGTTCGTTCTTGTGATGCAAAAGGTTTTGAAGCTATTGATAATGTTTACCTGAATATGAATCCTGTAGATTCTTATTACAAAAATCGTCGTGAACATGGAACTGTGATTACACTCGCTTGTAATGAACCAGAAAAGACTTGTTTCTGTTCAACATTTGGAATTGATTCTTCACTTTCAAAACCAAGTGGCGATGTAAGTTGCTGGCTTGCAGATGGTAACTATTATTTCCAGGCAAACACAGAAAAAGGTAAAGCTTTTATTGAAAAAGCTAAATCTGTTTTAAACGAGGCTGATGATAAACCGGTTGAATCTTTGAAAAAAGAAATTCAGGATAAAATGGAAAAACTTCCTTTTGCACATCTTGACCTTTCAAAATTTCAGGGTAAAGATATGCTCAAAATTTTCAATTCAAAAGTCTGGAATTCTGTTGCAGAAGCTTGTGTTGGTTGCGGAACTTGTACTTATGTCTGCCCGACTTGCATGTGTTTTGACGTGCGCGACTTTGATACTGGAAATGGAGTTAGACAGGTTCGATGTTGGGACTCGTGCATGTACAACGATTTTACACAGATGGCAGCAGAAAACCCACGCCATACACAAAAAGAACGAAGCCGCCAGCGTTTTATGCATAAATTAATGTATTATCCAATGGCTCATGATGGAATGTTCAGTTGTGTTGGTTGTGGACGTTGTGTTGAAAATTGTCCTGTAAATATGAACATTGTAAAAGTAATTAAAATGATACAGGAGGTAGATGATATTTAGTCTGAAGTGTTTTAGTCTTTCAAATCTTTTTTGATTGACACAATTCAGTTGCTGAATATGGAAAAAGCTTATGGAAACAAAAGAATCATTTATCCCTTACGTCGGAAAAATTATTGACATAAAACAGGAAACTCCAGATGTAAAGACTTTCAGTGTTGTTGGTCTTGATGGAAAAAAATTGTTTAATCACATTCCAGGTCAGTGCGCTATGCTCATAGTTCCTGGAGTTGGTGAATCAATGATTTCTATTACATCATCACCTACTCTCGAAACTCACATGGAATTTTCTATTAAAAAATGCGGTTGCGTAACTCAGTGGCTTCACAATGCTGAAGTTGGACAGGAAATATGTCTGCGCGGCCCTGTAGGAAACGGATTCCCTGTTGATACAAAATTAAAAGGAAAAGATATTCTGGTAATTGCCGGTGGTATTGGAATTGCTCCAGTTCACTCTGTAGTTAATTATATGATGGATCATCGTTCTGATTATGGTAAGATTCAGGTTATTTATGGTAGTCGTTCTATGGCTGACCTTGTACGCCTTGAAGAAATGCAGAATGTATGGATGAAACAGCCAAACTGTTCGATTGATTTAACTATTGACCGTGCTGAAGAAGGATGGAAAGGACATGTTGGTTTTGTTCCTCCTTTTGTAACAGAACTGAATCCAGATCCAAGTATGACTGTAATTATGTGTGGACCTCCAATTTTGATTCACCTTTCACTTGACGCACTTAAAAAACTTGGTTTTAAAGATGAGCAGGTCTTTACGACTATGGAAATGCGCATGAAATGTGGTATTGGAAAATGCGGACGCTGTAATATCGGTGATAAATTCGTTTGTAAAGATGGTCCTGTATTTAGTTTTGATCAGTTAGGTGAATTACCACCTGAATATTAATGTCTTTCCTGTTGGTTTTTCTTATCTTCTGGGGGTTTTAGGGGGACAAACGAAAAGAGATTTTTCTTTTTTCAAATTTAATTTCAGTTAGTAACTGATTTTCCCCCTAGGAGAGGGGGTAGCGGAAAACCGAAGGTTTAAATCAAATGGCTATAATTGCGCCATTTGATTTAACTTAGAGTTTCTTTCGAAACTCTCTTATTGAACTGTTCGCGAGGACGCGAACGAATTACTCTCCTCGAAAGTTGATACTTTCTTCGTCGTGTAATTTTAAGGAAGGTTTGGAGCGAGGGGCAGGCGCCCCGCTTTATATAATTTATGCTTGCACTTATCAAGTGTTTTATGGGAGATACGATAATGGCAGATAAAGAAATGGCAACAATTTATATTTTTGGAAAAAAATATGATGTTCCTGCTGAATTGACAATTATGAATGCTATGGAGTATGCTGGCTATCAGTTGAAACGTGGTTGTGGATGTAGAAACGGTTTTTGTGGTGCGTGTGCTACTATTTACAGAATTAAAGGACAGAATCAACTTCAAACTTGTCTTGCTTGTTCTAAGAAAGTTGAAAATGATATGTACATTGCTACATTGCCGTTCTTCCCTCTTGTTAAACAGGTTTACGATATTAATACTGTAAAACCTGAACAGTCTGTGATGATGCAGCTTTATCCTGAAATTTATGCATGTGTTGGTTGTAATGCCTGTACACGTGCTTGTCCTCAGGATTTGCAGACTATGCAATACATTGCTTACGCTCAACGTGGTGATTTTGCTAAATGTGCTGATCTTTCTTTTGACTGTGTAATGTGCGGATGTTGTTCTTCCCGCTGTCCTGCAGGAATCAGTCATCCACAGGTAGCTGAACTTGCACGCCGTATAAACGGAAAATATATTCAGCCTCAGACTCAGCACCTCATTAATCGTGTTGCTGAAATTGATTCTGGAAAATGCGAAGAAGAAATCAAAAAACTTATCGCAATGTGTACTGGCGACAAAGCTCAGATTAAAAATCTGTACAATAACAGAGATATTGAAAAATAGTCAAAAATGACATCCATGTCATTCTTGGCAAGCGAATTTTGCGTTGCAAAACTCGTAACGTGAATTGAAAAATACAAGATGCGCCATTCATGGCGTTATATCTAGGAGAATAAACTTATGTATGGTAACTACCTGGACGATGCTGCTAAAATCGTAGCAGAAAAACGTGAAGAAAATCTTAAGTTTGAACATGCTCGCCTTACTGCAGAAGAAAAAGACGACTTGCTTTTGAAATTCCACCCGGACAGAATTAAGGAACAGTTTACTGAACTTAAAATTGGTCCAAATAAAGGTCAAAAGGCACCTATTGAACTGGCTCAAATGCTTCAGGCAAAACCTAGAATTGAACCTGAACATATTGACTTAAATCATGTTGACTACGAAACTGATGTTCTTGTAATCGGTGGCGGAGGAGCTGGAACTGCAGCAAGCATTATGGCTTCTGAAGCTGGTGCTAAAGTTCTTTTGGTAACTAAACTCCGTGTAGGAGATGCCAACACTATGATGGCAGAAGGTGGAATTCAGGCAGCGGACAAGCCAAATGATTCACCTGCCCAGCACTATCTCGACTGTTATGGCGGCGGACACTTTGACGGAAAACCAGAACTTGTATATACACTTGTAAACAAAGCTCCTTCTGTAATCAAATGGCTCAATGATCTTGGCGTTGAATTTGATAAAGAAGCTGACGGAACTATGGTAACAACTCACGGTGGCGGAACTAGCCGCAAACGTATGCATGCATGCAAGGACTATTCTGGAGCAGAAATCATGCGTACTTTGCGCGATGAAACTTTCAACAGAAAGGATGATATCACTGTAGTTGATTTTACTTCTGCAATTGAAATCATCAAAAATGACAAAGGCGAAGCTTGCGGTGCTGTTCTTGTAAATATGGAAACAAATGAAGTGCGCATTGCAAAAGCAAAAGTTGTAATTATTGCAACTGGAGGGGCTGGACGAATGCACTATCAGGGATTCCCTACTTCTAACCATTATGGTGCAACTGCTGACGGTCTTGTAATGGCTTACCGCGCTGGTGCAAAACTTTTGTATCAGGATTCTTTGCAGTATCACCCGACAGGAGCTGCTTACCCGACACAGATTCTTGGTAAGCTTGTAACAGAAAAAGTGCGCTCTCTTGGTGCAAAACTTATCAATAAAGACGGTGAAGTTTACATTCATCCTCTTGAAACTCGTGATGTTAATGCTTCTGGTATTATCCGCGAAGTTCGTGAAGGTCGTGGCGTTAAAAACGATGTTCAAGATGCTGTATGGCTTGACACTCCGATGATTGAAATGATTCATGGAGAAGGAACTATTCTTAAATCAATTCCTGCTATGTACAATATGTTCATTAAATACGGAATTGACATCAGAAAGGAACCTATTCTTGTTTATCCAACACTTCACTATCAGAACGGTGGTGTTGAAATTGATGCTACTTGCCACACAAATGTAAAAAATCTCCTTGTAGCAGGTGAAGCATCTGGTGGTGTTCACGGAACTAACCGTTTGATGGGTAACAGCCTTCTTGATGTTGTAGTATTCGGTCGTGAAGCTGGAATTGAAGCTGGAAAAATGTTCAAGGACATTTCTCTTTCTGAAAACTCAAAGATGAATCTTGACCATGTAACTGCTTTTGAAAAAGAACGCGATGCAGCAGGAATTAAAGAAGATGTTGTTTCTCCAAAACTTCTTCCTGTTTATCACCACGGAAACCCTGAATTTGACAAGGCAATTCCAGGTGCTACAAAATAAATTTTTATCAAGAAAGAAAAGAAAGTTTTAAATCTTTTTTTTGATGGAACAGCCCTCATCAAGTTTTGTATTTTGATGAAGGCTGTTTTTTTATTTTTTAAAATTAAGCTACATCTTGATGTAAGAAAAGTCTTACCTTCCAACGATATTTGTGTTCTTTTATAATGTTAATTTCATTTGCAACATCTTTTTTTCAATAGATTTTTTTGGGCAATTTTTTTTTCAATACGAATTTGATATATGAATCTAAAAAAGCTTTTTTATCGTTTCTCATTGAAATTTTACCTTTATATAGATATAATAAAAAATAATTTTATTTTTATGAGGTTTTAAAATGACTGCTTATTTAGCTGGAGTTGTTTCTTCTCTCCTGTCATTTATTTTTATTGTTTTTGCAATTGGTGCAATCGGTTACCTTGTTGGTGGAATTAAAATTAAAGGTATCGAACTTGGTACTGCAGGTGTTTTGCTTGTAGCGTTGATTTGGGGTGTTATAATAAACTTTATTCCTTCTTTTGATTTTGCTGGTGTAAAAACCATAACCCTTTGGTCAGATAAAATAAAGAGCAATTTTGGTATTGTGTCAAACATAGGTACGGCGCTTTTTGTTACAGCAGTTGGTCTTATTGCAGGTCCAAAATTTTTCCGTTCTTTTAACAAAAGCACAATTGCATACATCGTTCTTGGTTTTGTAATTATTATAATTGGTGCTGCTACTGCTGCCCTTTTTGCTATTTTTGATCCAAATTGTTCTTCTTCTATGGCTGTGGGTCTTTTGACTGGTGGTCTTACTTCAACTCCAGGTTTCAGTGCGGGAAAAGAAGTTGCAGTTGCTTTGGATGAAGCTGCAAAAGCTGCAGGTCAAGTTTCCACTTTAGAAGCTGATGTAACTGCAGGTTACGGTATTGCCTACACTTTTGGTGTTTTAGGTGTTGTTTTATTTGTTCAGATTCTTCCAAAAATTTTAAAAGTCAATATGGCTGATGAAGTTGCTCATTTTCAGGCTGCAAATCAGATTCAGATTCCAGAACCTAAAGGAAAACTTACACAGATGGATCCATTCGGATTTTTCCCATTCTTCCTTGCAGTAGCTTTGGGATGTATGATTGGTGCAATAAAAATTCCTGGAATTAACTTTTCTTTGGGTAATTCTGGTGGATGTCTGATTGGAGGTTTGATTGTTGGTCATTTTGCACATGTCGGAAAAATTGACCTTCGCATCAGTAAACAGACTTTGAATTTTATGCGTGAACTTGGACTTGTTTTATTCTTGATTGGAGCTGGCGTTCCTGGTGGTGTAAATTTCATTTCTAAATTCCGTTGGACTTATTTTCTTTACGGTGCTGTAATGACACTTGTTCCTATGATTGTCGGTTACATTATTGCTCGCTATGTATTTAAATTAAGCATTTTGAACAATCTTGGTTCTATTACAGGTGGCATGACTTCTACTCCTGCTCTTGGAACTTTGATAGCAACTGCTGGTACAGACGAAGTTTCTGCTGCATATGCTGCAACTTATCCATTTGCGCTTGTATCTATTGTTCTTGCTTCAAAAATCATTATTATGCTTATCTAAAATGATTTGCTGACATTTTGAAATACGTCGAGTCAAGGCGTGCTGTCGCTTAAAGCCTTGACTTCTCCGTTTTTAAGGTTTGTATTAAACCTTAAATAAAAAAAATCGTAGTGCACGAACACTACGATTTTTTTTTAAAGTTTATTCAAAACATAAAAATAGCTGAGTCAAGGCTTTAAGCAAAACGTACCTTGACAAAACTTATTCAAAAAAGCTTATCAGACTGCCCTGCTGTAATTTGTAATTCAAAACTGAAATTTTATTTTGATGTCATATTGATAACGCCATCCCAATTTTCTGGAATTCCATTTTGAATGAAGTTTTTACACCTATCAGCAAAAACAAGTGAAGTAAAATCTCCTTCATTTATTGTATTTGCCTGCATAAACAGTTTTCCAGCATTAATAAAATCACGATTCAAGTATCGTTCCATAGCTACATTAAAAATATCAATCTGTTCTTTTTGTAAACTTGAAAGTTCTGATGTAAAGCCTATTACATTATAAAGTTGAACTGGTGTTGAACGTCCAACAACTCTTACTCTATCAAGTTTTCTTACAGTGATTTCATCTTTATGAACACCTGAATTTGCAAAATTCCAAGTGGAATCCGAACACATAATCCATGAATTATAAGCTTTATTAACGCCTTCCAGACGGCTGGCAAGATTTACCGTATCGCCAATCATTGTATAATTTAGTTTACTAAAAGATTCAGTTTTACTACCCATCAACCCAACGTATGCATCTCCAGAATTAATTCCAATTCGTGTCTGCAAAGGATTCAGTTTTATGATTTCAGTATTTCCTCTGTCATTGACAATTTCAATAGGTTTAAATAAATCCGCATGATTTTTGTTGAATTCCATTTCCACTTTCTTCATATTAATTGCCGAATCTAGACAACGGAATGCCCACTCTTCTTTTGTATGTGAATTCATCGGATCTGGAGCTCCAAACATGGAAATTATTGCATCACCTTCATATTTATCAATATTTCCATTATTTTTCAAAATTTCATTTGACATCTGTCCAAGATATTCATTTAAAATTTCGATTAGTTTATTTGGACCTTCTTCTCCATAACGTTTTCCGATACTTTCGCTAAGAGTAGAAAACTTTTGAATGTCAGAGAATAAAGCAGTAATAACCTTTTTTTGACCTTCAGTTTTAAAAGCTTCAGGATTTCGTCGCAATTCTTCAACAGTGTCTTTATTGGCAAAAGAAGCTGCAATCTGAGTAATAAATCTTTTTTCAGCAATACTTTGATAGAAACGGAAGGAAATGCCGAATATCAAATCTACCGCCAGATACACAATTGTTCCAAAAAATCTGATATAATAATGAGAGAATACAAAAAGAGAGGCAAAGAACAGACAGTAAAATAAATAAAGTATAAAAGTCAGAACATTCTGTGTGGTATTAGAAGTTTTACTCAGAAGTAATGTCAGCATTGACAAAATGGCAGCAAATAAAAATCCCCAGTACCAGTTAATATTATTGATAAAATCCATATTTAAAAGAGTGTTCAAAATATTTGCGTGAATTCCGATATTCATAAACTTCTTTTCATAAGGAGTGGCACCATTATCTGTAGTAGAGGTTGCAGTATTTCCTATGATACAATATGCACCTTCATACATCGGACGCATTTCATTCATAAACTTTGCATAAATGTCATATTCGTGTTTCAAATTTTCATAATCGCTTTTTATAATACCTTTGATTTCTTCTATTTCTTTTAAAGAGATAGAACTTGCTATCTGCATAATTCGTTGATTAACAGTTTGCATATATCCCGAATTTAAAAAATCTTCCACACTTTGATAAAAAGCCTTTTTTCTATCAAAATAATGTTGATATTCATCTTCGCTGATACCGTCAAGAACATTTCCTTCTATATCATATCCTGTACATTTCGAAAGTAAATAATCCTTTTCTTCATTCAAAGACTGATATTCCTGCAGCAATTCCATAGCTTTGTAAATATAATCCATTTGAGAACCGTCTTCATTAAAAACAACAGGCAAAGAAATGTTCGAAAGACACAATGCAATCTGCTCTTCCAGATACGAAATATTTATAAGATTAATGATAGAATCATTTCTAAACGATTCATCGCAGGATCCTTTTCGATAATTTATGAAGATTCTGCCGTATTCGTCTACAGGAATTTCAATATCACTGCGAACATTTGTTTTTGGATTCAAAGCATTTTTAATGATATATTTTCCTTCCTTCCTTTCTATCTGATTTGAATCCACAATCTGCAAAAATGGTCCAAAAGTTAGCTGAGCTACATATCTTCCATTATATTGATATAAAAGTTCCATTCTGCGGCGAACGCCATCACTGTCGATTACAGAATTAGTAAAGTTTGCACCATACGCTCGCGTGAGTAATTTATGCAATGCAGGAGTAAAACCATTTGGTTCTTGAGATTCATAAGCCGTTCTATCATTTCCAATAGTGATTAAATCATATTCATCATTAACAGAATCGAGCAAAAGTCTTGAAACAGTGTAATCAAGTTCGTTTTCTTCCGTTACATAACCTAAATCTTGATGATTTATTGTAAGATAGGCTTTTCCAAAGAACTGAAGACATTGAGCAAAATATTCATCATTATCACGCGACATATTGTTTGTGATATATTCATTTAATTTGGAAAACTCAGGTATTATATTCTCTTCCAGCAGGTTCTGTTTTAACTCGGGTAAATCATCTAAAGTAAAGTAACCGGATTCAAGCGCATCTGTCATCTGAGAAATCAAACCATTTACAGTTTGCTCAGTATCGGCAATGCTTGAATAAATTTTTTGTTCCGCAGATGGAGCTATTCCATTTTTTGAAGGCGAAATATACTCAATATCGAAAATTGCAGTATCAGCTCCAAGTTCCTTCATACTCAAAAGCACATTTGCAATTTCATCTCTACTCCACGGCCACTCTCCAAGTGCAGTAATGGAAGGATCATCAATCTTGACCAATAGAATTTTTTGATTTTGTTCAGGTTGTTTTCTAAGCTTGATAAGTGAATCGTATAATTGGAAATCAAGTGCTTGGAAAAAATTCAAATAGCAAAGACCTGCAAAAACAATTACAATTAAAATCTTTATACTTATAAAGAAAAGTGTATTTTTTTTATTTTTCATAAATAAATTATATCATATTATTTAAAATAATCCACTTTTTAATGCAAGTTTTGCTGCTTCCTGTTCCGCCTGTTTTTTTGAATTTCCAGAACAAGGACCATAAGTAATATCATTCAAATGCACAACGACAGAAAAAATTTGTGCATGTTCAGGTCCTGTTTTAGAAATCAATTCATATCTGGGACACATTTTTGAAATTTTCTGAAATTTTTCCTGTAAAATAGTTTTGTAATCTTTTATACCATTATCAAAAACTTTTTCAATCTGAGGGATAATAAATGCAAGTATATATTTTTCAACAGACTTAAATCCACTATCCAAATAATAAGCTCCAATTATCGCTTCCATACAGTCTGCAAGTATTGCTGGTTTAGTTCTTCCTCCACTTTTTTCTTCACCTTTTCCAAGAATAAGAAGATTCTGAATATTAAGCTCCAACGCAATTTCTGAAAGTATTTTTTCTGAAACAACTACAGATTTTATTTTTGCCAAATCACCTTCCACTACATCGTAATGATTGTAAAGATAAGAGGCAGTTACCATTCCAAGCACAGAATCTCCTAAAAATTCCAATCTCTCGTTATTTTTGAGATTTTTCAATTCATTTGTGATAGAACGATGACAAAAAGCTTGATTTAATAAAGTTAAATTATTAAAACTTATATTCACAGATTTACAAAAAGTGATGAGCTGCGTTTTTCTTTCTTTTGAAATAAAGTTTTTTTCCATAATGATTATATAATTTTGATAATATATTTAAAATAAAAAAAGCACAAGTCAAAACCTGTGCTTCTTTAACAGACAAAATATATCCTAAAGATTATTGCTGTGATTTAATGAAATCGTAAGCGTCACGAACTGTTTCAAATTCATTAGCTTTTTCATCAGGAATACTTACACCCAATTCTTCTTCGATAGCATATACTAATTCATAAGTATCAAGACTATCAGCTCCGAGATCATTTCTGAAAGATGAATCTAAAGTGATTTTTCCTTCATCAATTTCCAATTTGTCAGCAATAAGTTTCTGGATTTTTTCAAACAATTCGTCCATTTTTTACTCCTAAGGATTATGCTTTTGTTTCAGGTGTAATTACCTGACGACCACGGTAAAAACCGCATTTTGGGCAAACATGATGTGACTGAACTAAGTTTCCGCAATTATTACATTCAACCAACTGTGGAGCAGTAAGTTTCATATTAATAGTCTGACGTCTTTTAGTTACGGCCTTCGATGTTTTACTTCTTGGTACTGCCATATATATAACCTCACTTTATTCTGATATAACTGAGAATAAATAATACAACAGTTCCAATCAGAATGTCAATACATTATATCAAATTTACTTTATTTGTCAAATATTTTATTTACAAATTTTAAGAAAATGTCATTTAAATATCTCAAAACATAAATAAAACCGCATCTTTTCTCATACTTTTCAATATGAATATTTTTCCTTTAATTTTTCAGCCACAACTGGTGGAACCATTCTTGAAATATCACCGCCAAATTTTGCAAGCTCTTTTATCGATGATGATTTTACTATTGCATATTTTTCTTTTGACTGCAGAAAAACAGTTTCAATATCATTATTTAAATTCTGATTCATCAATGCAAGTTCAAATTCATAACCAAAATCATTTGAAGACCTCACCCCCCTTACAAGAACTTTTGCATTCACTTCTTTTGCATAATTAACTATTAGTCCTTCGTAAACATGCGCAGAAACATTTGGAAAATCGTTAATCAACTGTTTCATCATTTCAAGACGTTCATCCTGCGAAAACATATATTTTTTATCTGGATTTACAGAAACGACAACGTCTACACTGTCAAAAAGTTTTGAAGCCCGTTTAATAATATCAAGATGTCCATTTGTAGGAGGATCAAAAGATCCTGCAAAAACTGCTTTTACCATAAAAATTAAAATAACCGATTTGACGAAAACTGACAATAGTTGTAATATTAAATTATGAAAAATTTTGCAATTATTACATTTACACTATTTTGCTTTGTTTTGTTTTCATGTGGTTCTGTCCCAAAAAAAGAGACAGAAATAAATCAACCTACAGTTCAAACTGAAGAAACTCAAATCCCAGCTAATATTGAAGAAAAATATGATTATAGTGATGATGATGCTGTAGAATTGATTAATGAAGTTGTAGAAATTGAAGAAATTCTTGATGAAGAAGATGAAGAATATATTCGTTCTACAAATGAATTAAATGAAGATGAAGTTGTAACAAAAGAAGAATTCATCGATGATAAAGCAGAAATTTTACATATAATTTCTGAACTTCAGGAAATCATGGAAAATGAAGATACAGAAGCCTGGCTCAAATACATCGCTCCTGATTCAATCAGATATTATTCAAGTCCAGTAAACATCAGAAAAGCACAAAAAAAACTTCCAAATAAAACAATTCAGTTGAACGGAATCGGTGATTATTTTAAACATGTTTTTATTCCATCAAGAAAACGAAGTAATGTTGATGAAATTCGCTATATTTCCAAAACTAATATTAAAGCTGTTGAAGTAAAAGACGACGGTTCTACAGTTGTATATTATCAGTTTGTAAAAGTGAATGAAAAATGGCTTGTTCACATTCCAACTTTATAATCAACTGATTTATTATTAATTTCCCAAGATTTACAGATTGTGTTTATTGATTTTTAATTAATTTCATTCTATAATATGAAATGTATTTATCAACCGGAGGATATTATGAAAGTTAGTAAAAAAGTTTTGCTTTCATCACTTTTGGCATTATCAGTTTTTTTTGTATCAGCTCAGGAAAAACAAGTTCAAAAAAAAGATAATTCTTCTTCAGAAAAAGAAACATCTGTAGAAAGTGAATATTTAAATGACATTGACAGTGATATTATTACAACATTGGCAGATTCTGATGAATATGATAATAAACTGGTAGCTCTCCAATACTTACAGGGCGCAATTGAAGATGGAAATACATCTGATGCAATTATTCAGGCTCTTGATAAACTTGCAGGAGAGGGTTTAACTTCTCAAACAAGAACAAATGGAAGACTTACAAATAATTTCCCAGAAATTCGTCGACAAGCTTGTCTTTTGATGGCAAAAGTTCCAACAGAACATTCAAAAAATACTCTTATTTCTATTGCAGTTGCAGACTCAGAACCTATGGTTATTGCAGCAGCAGTAAAATCGCTTGGAGAAATTGGAATAAATAACAATGATGAAACTATCGAAGCAATCGCTTTTGCTAACAGAAGAAATCAGGTATTAAATCCTACAAGCAGTCTTGCATTGGAAGTATTGACAGCTTATGAAGTTCTTGCAGATTCTACAGAAAACAAAAAAACAATAATTGATTCAGTAGCAAGAATTTCAACTGATTATCATTATGTAACTCCTGTAAGAAACAAAGCTTATAAACTGTTAAAAACACTTTCTTCAAACGGAAGTGACAGCAACAAAAAAGATTCTAACAAAAATAAAAAGCAGCAGTCTTCAAATGAGTCTTCTAGCGAAGTAACTGGAGATTAGTCCATTTTTTTCTGTTTTCGAATTATGCAGATTTTATTATCTTTAATGTAGATATGACAGGAAAATTTGAAACAGTTTATTTTCGAATTTTCCTGTATTTTTCTTAACTACAGCTTTTAGAGAGATTGTTTACTTTCTAGAAATCAACATTGACTAAAAAAAGAGGACAAAAATGGAACCGATTATTCTTGCATCTTCATCACCAAGAAGACAGGAAATTCTCAAAATGCTTAAAATTCCTTTTCGTGTTATAATTCCAAATATCGATGAAACATTAACCACAGCAATTGAATTGGAACAGATTCCAGAATTATTAGCACGTGAAAAAGTTACAGCAGTTATTCATGCACAACCAGCAGGACAGGAAATTCCATGGGTGTTAGGTGCCGATACTTTGATTATTTTTGAAAATAAAATTCTTGGAAAACCACAAACGCATGAAATGGCTGTAGAATATCTTAAAAAACTTCAGGGAAATACTCATACTGTGATTACATCAATTGTTTTGTATAATGGTCATACTCATGAAACATCTACAAGAACATGCAAAACACAAGTTACTTTTGCAGAAATGTCAGAGCAGGAAATTGAATGGTATGCGGAAACTGGAGAATGGCACGGTGCTGCTGGTGGATACAGAATCCAAAGTCTTGCGTCTTGTTTTATAAATAAAATTGAAGGTTCATATTCTGGTGCCGTTGGCTTGCCTATTTTTGAACTTTACGATATACTAAAAGAACAAGGTTATTCTATTTTAGAATAATTTTATAAATTACAACAACTCGTAGAGTTGCACATTCCGGTCTCTTTTGAGATGCGAGAAACAGAGTTTGGTGGTTTGATTCAAGAAAATCAGTATTGAAAAATCAAACCCGTGAAGGAGCGTTACTCATGGCTGTAGTAACAATGAAAAACCTGTTGGAATCTGGAGTTCACTTCGGACATCAGGTAAAACGCTGGGATCCACGTATGAAGAAGTACATCTTCGCAGAACGCAATGGAATCCACATTATTGATTTGCAGAAAACAATTGCTGCAATTAAAGACGGATATGATGAAGTTCGTAAAGTAACTGCATCAGGAAAATCTATTCTTTTTGTTGGAACAAAAAAACAGGCTCAGCAGGCTGTACAAAAAGAAGCTGAACGCTGTGGTATGTTCTATGTAAACAACCGCTGGCTTGGTGGTATGCTTACAAACTTCTCTACAATCAAAAAATCACTTCAACGCCTCAAGAAAATTGAAAAAATGGAAATTGACGGCACTTTTGATAATCTTACAAAAAAAGAAGTTGCAGCTCTCCAGAAAGAAAAATCAAAACTTGAAAAAAACCTTGGCGGTATCAAAGAAATGAAAGAACTTCCAGGTGCAATTTTCATTATCGATACACACAAAGAACAGCTTGCAGTTGCAGAAGCACGCAGAATGGGAATTCCTATCATTGCTGTTGTTGATACAAACTGTAATCCAGAAGGAATTGACTTCCCTATTCCTGGTAACGATGATGCTATTCGTGCAATTTCATTGTTCACATCAATTATTGCTAATGCTGTAATCGAATCTGACAATGAAGCTGGACTTAAGATTCTTGAAAATCTTAATGATGATGAAGAAATTACTACAGATGCAGTAATTAAGAGTGAAGATGAAGAAATCGTAGACTATTCAAATTATCAACCAACTGAAACAAAAGAAGAAGATGTTGAAGAAGATGACAAAGATAGTCTTGTTGATGAAGATAAAATTTATAAGGACTAATTTATGGCAATCACAGCAGCTGATGTAAAAGCACTTCGTGAAAAAACTGGTGCTGGTATGATGGAATGCAAAAAAGCCCTTACTGAATGTAATGGTGATATTGCAGAAGCAGAAAAATCTTTGAAAGAAAAAGGTCTTGCGGCAATGGCGAAACGTTCTGAACGTGCTACTTCTGAAGGACGTTTGTTCATTCGTCAGGATGGAAATAAAATTGCAGTAATTGAACTTACATGTGAAACTGACTTTGTTGCAAAGAATGCTGATTTTATTGCAGTTGGTGAAAAAATGCTTGATGTAACACTTGCTAAAGGTTACACAAAAGTTGAAGCAGAACATGAAGAAATTCTTGAACCTCTCAAAGTTTCTATTCGTGAAAATATGAAAGTTACAAAAGTTGAAGTATTTGAAGTACCTGCAACTGCATCTGCAGCTTATTATGTTCACTCTGATTTTAAAACAGGTGCTGTTGTAATCATAGACGGTTCTACAGCTGACACTGTTAAAACATTTGCAAAAGATTGTTGTTTACACATTGCAGCTTTCACACCATCTTATACTTCTAAAAAAGATGTACCACAGAGCTACATTGACGAACAAAAAGAAATCTTTAAAGCTCAGATGGACCAGGATGAAAAAATGGCTGGAAAACCTGAAAATGTTAAAGAAGGAATTTTACAGGGTAAAATCAACAAACATTTGGCAGAAATCTGTTTTGAAGATCAGATGTTCGTAAAAGATGACAAAAAAACTGTAACTGCTAAACTTGCAGAAACAGGAAAAGAAGTTGGTGCAACACTTTCTTTTGCTGTTGCTAAACTTTTTGTTTTGGGTAAATAATTTTACTAGAAAAGGCTGTCTTAGTTTTTTTGTAAAATTAGGACAGCTTTTCCATGATCCGCTTCTAGCGCGGTGTTTTATTACAATGTAAGATAAAACTATAAAAATTGTGCGTCTTTATCTTACAAAAAGTTTGCATTGCAAACTTCTTTTTATAAGAGGAGGAAATATGTCAGAAACTTGTGAAGCTCGAATGGAAAAAACTATAGCTTCTTTAAAGGATTCATTTAATACAATTAGGACAGGTCGTGCCAATGCGGCTATTTTTGATAAAGTTCGAGTAGATTATTATGGAACAAAATCTCCACTAAATCAAGTTGCAACTATTGCCATTCCAGAAGCTCGTTCTGTTATCATTACTCCTTTTGATAAATCCCTTATTTCTGAAATTGAAAAAGCAATTCAAGTTGCTGACTTAGGATTAAATCCTTCTAATGATGGAAAAGTTATTCGCATTCAAATTCCAGCTTTAACTGCTGAACGTCGTAAAGAACTTGTAAAACAGGCAAAAACAATTGCAGAAAACAGTAGAACTGCAATTAGAAATATTCGTCGTGATGGAAATGACGATTTGAAAAAACAACAGAAAGACGGAACTTTAACTGAAGATGGTCTTAAAACAGAAACTGATAAGCTTCAAAAATTGACTGACAAATTCATCGATGAAATCAATAAAATTTATGAAGCTAAAGAAAAGGATATTTTACAAAACTAATGTCTTTAGATAATAATAATCTTCCATTACATGTTGCCATTACAATGGATGGTAATGGAAGATGGGCACAACAGAGAAAATTACCGCGAACAGCTGGTCATGATCAAGGATTACATACTGTAAAACGAATTGTAAAACTTGCATCAGACATAGGAATTAAATATTTAACTTTGTATGTATTTTCAACAGAAAACTGGAAACGAACTGAAAAAGAAGTTGGTTTTCTGATGAACTTAATTCACATACATCTTTGCGGTGAACTCGATTTTTACAAACAGAACGGAATCAAAATCAATCATATTGGAGATATTGAATCACTCCCCGACTCCATCAAAAAAGATATAAAAGAAGCAATTGAAGATACAAAAGATTTTACAGGAATGACACTGAACCTAGCCATCAATTATGGTGGAAGAGATGAACTTTTGAGGGGAATTAAAAAAATCATAAATAATAAAATCAACGAAAATGAAATCAATGAGCAATTAATTTCCAGCTTTTTAGATATGCCTCAAAGTCCTGATGTGGATTTGCTAATAAGAACTGGCGGTGAAAAAAGATTGAGCAATTTTCTGTTATGGCATATTCCTTACGCTGAGCAGATTTACACTGAAACTTTATGGCCAGATTACACGGATGAAGAGTTTCTAAAAAATATTGAAGATTTTTCACATCGAAACAGACGTTTTGGCGCAGAAAAATCTGAAAATGGAAAATAAGGAAGAAAATGAGTAAAACCGCACAAAGATTATTGACTTTTTTTATTGGAATTCCTCTTATATTGCTGATAGTTTTTGCAAACTTTTTGAATAATCTTTCTTTGCATATTGCAATAGGCATTTTTTCCGTCCTTGGAGCAAATGAATTTTATGATATGTTGAAAATAAATCACACGCTTTTTCCAAAACCAGTACTTTTGGTTTTAACCGCATTATTGCCATATCTTACATTTTTATTTATTCTTTATGATTTTAAAATTGAATTAATTCCTTGGGTTTATCTTTTTGAAATTTTATTTTTAATGGGAATTGAATGTTTTACAGTTAAAACATTTGAAAAATCATTATCTAAAATTGCATATTCCAGTTTGCTTATTTTCTATTGCGGATTTTTACTTACATTTCTTTCAAGATTGACAATCACGGAAAACTCAACTTACATAATCAGTTTATTTTTGATATTTGTTTTCATTTGTGATTCTCTTGCATGGTTTTTTGGTGTTTTATTTGGTAGATCTACAAGGGGATATGTTGCAGCAAGTCCAAACAAAAGTTTAGTAGGTTTTATCGGAGGAATCTGCTGTTCAATTCTTGCCGGTTTTTTATTTAAATGCATTTTTCCTGAAAAAATTCCATTTTCATACTTTGAAATTCTTATTCTAGGTTTTCTTACTTCTATTGCTTCAATTGTGGGAGATTTAATTGAATCTGTATTTAAACGTTCTTCTGGAGTAAAAGACAGTGGAAATTTGATTCCTGGTCGTGGTGGAGTTCTTGATTCTATTGATTCTATTGTGATTGCTGTTCCTGTTTTTTACATCTGCCAATATTGCTTCAGTTTATTTTAATTTTCTTTATAATCTATAAAATATGAAAAGAGTTTTAGTTTTGGGGTGTACAGGCTCCATAGGTACAAATGTTTTAAATATCGCTAATAATCTTCCTCAGGATTTTAAAATCTGCGGTTTACAGTCTCATTCAAATGAAAAAAAACTTGCAGAACTTGGAGCATTATATAATTGTCCGACTTTGCTTACTTCAAAAGATTCTTCTGCACAGGCTTTTGAAAAACTGATTGAAGATTCAAAACCAGATATTGTTGTAAACGGAATTGCTGGTGCTGCAGGTCTTTTACCTTCAAAAATTGTTTTAGAAAATAAAATTGATGTCGCTCTTGCAAATAAAGAAACAATTGTAATGGCAGGACCTTTAATCAAAAATCTAGCAAAAAATAATGATGCAAGAATTTTACCTGTAGATTCTGAACATTCTGCAATTTTTAATCTTGTTGAACAAATTGGAAAAGAAAAAATCAGTAAGATTGTGATTACAGCAAGTGGTGGACCTTTCAGAACTTTTACAAAAGAACAGCTTAATAATGTTACAGTTGAGCAGGCTTTAAATCATCCTACATGGAAAATGGGCAAAAAAATTACGATTGATTCGTCTACCCTTGCAAATAAAGGGCTGGAAGTTATTGAAGCAGCTTATCTTTTTGATGTAACTTCTGAACAAATTGAAGTGGTCGTACATCCTCAAAGTTTAATTCATTCTCTTGTGCGTACTAATGACGGTATGCTTTATGCTCAGATTTCAGATCCTGATATGAAACATCCGATTTACAGTGCTTTGACTTGGCCTGAAAATAGAAAAACTTATCTTGAACCGTTTGATTTATTTGATCAAACAATGACTTTTTTCAAGCCAAGAATTAACGATTTTCCACTTTTAGGTTATGCTTTCGAATGTATAAAAATGGGAAACTGTTATCCTCTTGTTTTTAATGCGGCAAATGAAATTGCAGTTCATGCATTTTTAGAAAAAACTATATCTTATCCAGCAATTACAAGAATTGTTCGCTCCGTTTTGGATTATGACTGGTCTTTTAAACTTGATTCTTTTGAAACAGTTTTTGAAACTGACAAAAAAGCTAGAGATATTGCAAGGGAGCTTCTATAATGAAATGGATATATGGACTTTTATGCCTGTTTTTTCTTATTCTTTTTCATGAATTCGGACATTTTATTGCAGCAAAAATTTTTGGTGTAAAAGTTGAAGCATTTTCTATAGGTTTTGGACCTGTCCTTCTGCATAAAAAAATAAAAGGTACAGATTTCAGGCTTTCGCTTTTTCCTCTTGGTGGTTACTGCAACATGAAAGGTGAAAAAGATTTTCAAAAGGCACTTGAAGAAAATAAAAAAGAAATTTCGGGTGATTTTGATTCTCTTTATGGCATTCATCCTGTAAAAAGAGCTGTAATAGGTTTTGCAGGTCCATTTTTTAATTTTCTTTTTGCAGTTCTCGCTTATTCAATTATCAATTTTGTAGGTTATGATTATTATACATATTCAAACAAAATCTTGATTAATGAAAAAATTACTTGTTCAGTAGCTAAAGATGCTGGAATCATATCTGGTGATAAAATTATAAAAATCAACAATAAAAAAATCGAAGATTTCAGTGAAATAATTCAGGAAATTTCAACAAGACCAGATGAAGATTTATGCATTACTATTGACCGGAATGGGAATATCTTTGAGATTAACCTTCATTCTGAACTTGATAAAGAAAGTGGAACTGGAAAAATAGGTATTTCAGCTGATTCTCAAACATTAATAAAAAAATCTACACCAAAAATGAATGTCTTTTCCGCCCTCGCCCATGGTTTTCTTGATTCTATTGAATATATTTCATTAACATTTAAAAGTATTGGAACGCTTTTTAAAGGTGTTGATTTGGACAATGCAGTTTCCGGTCCAGCACGAGTTACAGATTTACTTGGAACGACTGTAAAAGAAAGTTTTAATGAAGGATTCAAAAATGGAATAATAAATATGCTTTATCTTATGGGCATAATTAGCATATCTCTTTTTATTATGAATTTGCTTCCTATTCCAGTTCTTGATGGGGGATTAATTCTTTTTGCATTTATTGAATTCATCATAAGGCGAAAAATAAATCCAAAAATTCAGTATTATTTTCAGTTTGTTGGAATTGCCTTTATTGCGGTTTTATTTATAATTGGATTAAAGGGTGATATAAAATTCTTTTTAAATAAATGATTATATATAAATTATAAAAAATTAGTTTTAACTGGAGATTTATTGTGAAAAAAATCATCGTTTCTTTAATTTTTTTGATTTCTTTTTTTAATCTTTGGGGACAATCTCATATTTCTCAACAATCACATCAGGATAATGTAAATAAACTGCTGCCGGCAATCAAATCTGATTATGAAAAAAGTTTTTTTTCAGCAGGAGAAGACGGTTTTGTTATAAAATGGGCAGAAGACAATCAGGGAGAACATTATCAGTTTTCTGAAGTAGGAATACGCCTCATTGCGTTATCTCCAAATGGAAATGATATTGCAATCTATGAAACCGACGGTGGTTCTGTAAATAAAGTGAGCGTTTGGGATTGGAGAACTTTTACACGAAAATTCCAGAAAAAGTTTTCAGATTCAATTACCTCCCTCTCTTATTCTTCAAAAGGAAATTATTTGATTATAGGAACAGCAACTGTTGATGGAGCTGTATTCGTAAAAACAAATGGCTGGCAGGTAGTAGAAAAAATAAAATCGAACACAGGAATTGTAAACTATATACATACAAGCAAAACAGAACGAACTTGTGTTTTATATTCTCCTTCGGGAACTCTAGCTTATTATGACATGCAAAATGGAAAACTAAAGCATGAAAAGTTTTCAATTGTAAAAGGTCTTTCTCAGCTTGTGATGTATAATGATGATAAATTTCTTGCAGGCGTTAAAGATAATCAGATTTACATTATAAATGCTTTTAAGGGAAACATCCTCACTGCAATCAATGTTAACAATCCAATAATACTTTCACGAGAAACAGATGAAAATCTTTATTATCTGGAATTTGACGGAAAAAACAATTATGAATTAAAAATGATTGAAAATCTTGAAAACAATACCGTATCAAATCCACGAATTGTGAAAAATTTCCGCGGACCACGAGCAAATGCACAGATTACTGTTGGAATAAAAGACGGAAACAACATTTTTCTGGGAAATAAGTCGGGAGCGATTTATAAAACTGATTCAGATCCTGCAACAGTTACTCAAATTTTGGACGAATGCATTGTTACGCAGAATATTTACTCAAAAATCTTTGGCATGATTCCATACGATGAAGACTTTTTGTTTTTAACTTCGAATGCGATTTACAAATCATCCTATGATTCAGGCATTGTTGATAAAATCATGTCTACTAATGGGGAAACTCAAATAACAAAGCTTAAAGACAATAACATCATTTTATGGTCAAAAGGTAGTAGAAATCCAGTTGTCCGCGTAGATTTGGATAAAAAAACTTCTCAGAACATTTTTACTCCAAAAAACAGCATACAGTCTTTGAAAATGAGTTCAATCGGAGAAAAAGAATATCTTATTGAAATCGAAAGTAACAGTATTGTAAATCTTTATGATTTAGAAAATAAAACTTTTAAACAAGTTTATTCTGGAGCAGGAATTCAAGATGCAATTCTTGTAAATAATGGGTTAATGTATATTGCAAAATCGGCTGCTACAAATCCTAAAACTCCAATTCTTACAGTAAATATTGAAACTGGTGAAACAGTTCCATTGAATGTAAAAGGAAATGTTGCATACGCTTTGAGTACTGACGGAACGATTATTTATGGAATTAATCTGATTTCTGATGATTCGGGACGCAATACTTATGTTTTTTCTTATAATACTTCAACAAAACAGATGACAAACATATTAAAATTTGCTGATGAAGATTCAGGTGCTTTTACTTATCTGAATGGCAAAAACCTGTATACAAATATCGGAAGAAACAAGATTTATTGCTATAATATCTCTACAAAAAAACGTTTTGCCTATAACAGAACTGCTTCCATTCCACAGACAATGTGTCAAAATGGAAATAGAGTTGTAATTTTGAACCAAAACGGAAGTATTTCATGGTGTACACCAACTGATGCAAAACTTACAGCCGACTGGTATCTTACAGTTGATGAACAGTGGTATGAATTTTAAAATAATTAGTTTGATGACAGATTTGTTGATTAAAACTGCCATCAAACTGTTTTACTCTAAAAAGTATTTTTTATTTCCAATCAGCAGTGTTTATGCCACAACCTCTCAACAAAGCTTCAGAATAAACATTTACATAGCCATCAACAGAACGATCCCAACTGAAATCTTTCTGCATGCCGCGTTCCTGCATTTTTTTAATATGGTCTTTTTTATTATAATAAGCATAAGTTGCCCAACCAACAGTATTGTAAACTGCATCTGGAGTAAGTGCATCAAATAAGAAACCAGTTCCTTCACCAGTATTTTCATTGTACTGTTCAACAGTATCTGCAAGACCACCTGTTCTGCGGACGATTGGAAGCGTTCCATATAAGATTGAATACATCTGGTTTAAACCGCAAGGTTCATATCGAGAAGGCATCAAAAAGAAATCTGAACCAGCTTCAATCAGGTGACTTAAACTTTCATCATAACCAACAAAAGCCCTCATATTTGGAAGAACATTTTGCAGATTATTAATTTCCTGTTCGCACCATTTTTCACCGCTGCCTAAAACAGCAAATTGAATTTCCATATTTGTACACATTGAATACATGCAGCCGTAGTTCGGAGCAAAAATCTCTGCAATTCCTTTCTGGTCGGCAAGACGTGTTACAATTCCAAAAACCGGAACATATGGATTTACAGGAAGTCCCATTCGTTTTTGCAATTCTGCCTTACATTTTTTCTTGTTTTCAAGATTTTTATAATCAAAATTGGCAGGTAGAAGCTTATCTTTTGACGGATTCCAAGTATCCAAATCACAACCATTCAAAACTCCGCGAACGCAGTCACTACGTACACGCAACAGTCCATCAAGACCAAAACCGCCTTCTGCAGTCTGAATTTCTCTTGCATAAGTAGGAGAAACAGTTGTAATCATATCTGCACAAGAAAGTGCTGACTGCAGCAGATTAATGGCACCATTATGTTCAAGACCTGCTCCATAATAAAGATTCCAATCAAGTCCAAGTGCTGGAAAATTTTCTTTTCCATAAACACCTTGATAACCAAGATTATGAATTGTAAATACAGATGCTGTATGTGCAAAATATCCATTTCTGCAAACATGTTTTAAAAGAACAGGAACAAGCGCACAAAACCAGTCATGAGCATGCATTATATCAGGATACCAGCCTAACATACGACACAACTGAAAAGCACCATGACATAAAACTGCTGCTCGATATGGATTATCATGGAAATCTGGTTCAGCTTTTGTTCCGTAAATTCCATCACGACCATAGCAAAGTTCATGGTCAATGAAATAAACAGGAATGTCTGTCTGTGGAAGTGGAGCTTCATAAAATTTAACCCATGTTTCAACTTGCCCCGCAGCAACAGCAACAGGAGTTTCAATTGGTTTAAGTTTTGTTCTGTCTATTTTATAATATCTAGGCATCACGATTCTAACATCATGTCCCTGTTTTCTAAGATTGATAGCCAAAGCCGAAACTGCATCTGCAAGTCCACCAGTTTTTGCAAAAGGTACAGTCTCTGAAGTTACCATTAAAATTTTCATATTATCCTCCATTAACTATTTTTCTTCAACAGCTTTTTTAAAAGCTTCTTTGCTGTTTAAAATTGTCTTTTCGCTGCAACAATATGCAATTCTAAACCACCCTTTTCCAGCAAATCCAGAACCTGGTGCACAAAGAATATTATATTTTTTCAGATGATTTACAAAAGCCATATCATCATCATTCCAACCATCAGGTACTTTTACCCAAAGATAAAAAGCCCCCTCAGGCGTGGCATATTTTAATCCTGCATAATCCATTACAGCCATAATCTGATTTCGTCGTTTTTCGTAAGTAGAAAAATCACATTCCGCATCCCATGATTTTGCAATAACTTTTTGGAAAAAAGCAGGTGCATTTACATATCCCAAAACTCTGGTACAAAAAATCGCAGCTGAAATAAAATCTTTTGCTTCGGGACAAGAAGGATTAACACAAATGTAACCAATTCGTTCACCTGGCAGACTTAAATTTTTTGCAAAACTTGTTACAACAACAGCATAATCATATTTTGGAAAAACTTTTGCAACTTTTTTTCCATCATAAGTTATGGCTCTGTAAGGTTCATCAAGCAGAAGATATGGATAACGACCTGTTTTTTCTCCATGTTCTTTTAAAACCTTTACAAGATTATCAATATCATCATCACTATAAATACGACCCGTTGGATTATTTGGAGAATTTATTAAAACGGCAGCTGTTTTTTCTGAAAAAGCATTTTTTATTGCATTACTGTCTAAACTAAAATCTTGTTTAGTCGAAACACCTATAATTTCGCCACCAAAATTATGAACATAATGTCCATATTCTGCAAAATAAGGACAAGGGACTATAACTTCATCCCCAGGATTTAACAGAGCTTTAAGAGTAGCGTTTATGGCACCTGCAGCTCCAACTGCCATTACAACATTTGAATAGTCAATTTCTACACCTTGTTCTATAGAAGTTTTTTTTGCCATTGCTTGACGTGTTTCTATGTAACCTGGATTTGGCATATATCCATGACGCAAATGAGTTGTATCTGCTGCAACCTCTTTTACAGCATCGCAAACTTTTTGAGGAGGATCCAAATCAGGATTTCCTATGCTAAAATCATACACATTTTCAGCACCATATTTTTGCTTTAAAAGTGCGCCTTCTTCAAACATCTTGCGGATTACGCCGTTCGACGGACTTTCTACTATCTGCTTAACATTATTTGAAATCATAATAAAATCAGTATACCACATTTTTTTTTCTCTTGCAAAAAATAAAATAGTTTTTTCTTGATACGAATGCCTTTTTTTTCTATAATATTAATATATGAAAAAAAAATTAATTCTATCTATATTTTTTCTTTTTGTCTTCTCTCTTTTTGCATCTCCATTTAATGAAAAACTTTCTGTAGAAGAGCACGAAAAACTTCTTTCTGGAGAAGTATTAATAAGAAATATTAACTTTAAAAAAAATATATGCCTGAAACAAAATCTTTTTCCAATAGCTGATGAACTTTTGCAGCTTATTGATGATTTGAATCCTAAATATCTTGCAGAAATTATTCAGTTTAAACCTTATGAAGGAAATGAAGATTTAGCTCAACGCTTAGAAGATTTATTGAATAATATTCCTGAATATGCAGGCATTCCATATTATTCTCAAAGAGCAGAAGCATGGTATGATTTGTATGAATCAGCTGAAATTACAGAAACTAAAATAGAAGATAATGTAAAAACTATAAAAGCAACATTAAAAATGGAACCATTTGATACAGTTTACGAAACGATTACTCTTCAATCCGATAATCAAACAGTTTATTATACAGCACAAAATGATAATAAATTAAGATATTTGGATAAATTTGACTGTATTTGGCCTGAAAAATTGAAAATCTGTATATTGCTTTTCAGAGATGGAGATAATTGGATTTTATATGGAATTGGTGGGGTCAATGCACCTAGAATTCCATTTTTCACAGAAAGAATTCAAACTTCATTTATAAATCGAATTAATACATTCTGTAGTTTTATTTTTGAAAAGTTAAAATGATATTTATAATCCAACAATCGATTTTTTTGATTGATAACGAAAAATAAAGGGGATAATATGATTTGGTTAATTGGAAATAAGGGAATGCTTGGAAGCGAAATTGCACGACAACTTGAAGAAGCAAAACTTCCATTTGTAGGAACAGACAGAGATGTCGATATAACAGATCCTCTTGCTTTAGAAAATTTTGCTAACAATATGCTGACAGAATCTTATTTTCCTTCAGATTTACCCCATTGTGAACGAAGAATTACATGGATAATCAACTGTTCTGCTTACACAAATGTTGAAAAAGCTGAAGAAGATGTTGAACTGGCTGAAAAACTAAACGCACAGGGACCATTAAATATTGCGCGGCTTGCCAGAAAAATCGGTTCAAAACTAATCCACATTTCTACTGATTATGTATTTAATGGAAAAGGTACAGAACCTTATACAGAAGATATGGAAAAAGAACCACTTGGAGTTTACGGTAAAACAAAATCTGACGGCGAAGATGCAATACAAAAAGAAATGAACACATATTATATTTTGCGTACAGCATGGCTTTACGGTTTTGATGGTAAAAATTTTGTTTACACAATGACAAATGCTATGAATAAAAGAGATAGTGTAAAAGTAGTAAATGACCAAAAAGGTTCTCCAACTTGTGCAGTGGATTTGGCACAAGTTATTATCAAGATTATTACAAAAACTGAGAAAGCAAAAGGATTTTTTGGCAAAAACAGTGTTCCTTCTTTTGGTGTTTATCATTTTACTGATGAAGGAGAAACAACCTGGTACGATTTCACACAGGAAATATATCGACTTGGAAAAAAATATGGAAGAATAACAAATGAGTGTTCAGTAAATCCATGTACTACAGAAGAATACGGAGCAAAAGTTGAACGCCCATCTTATTCAGTTTTAAGTAAAGAAAAAATAGCAAAAGAACTTAAAATTAAAATTCCACAATGGCAAGTAAGTCTTGAAAAATTTATCAAAAGCAACAGATTTTTAAGTGAAAAATAATTTTTTTGAGGGTTTATGAAAAAAACATTAATCATTATTTTTTTTACTTCAATATTTTGTCTCTTTGGGCAAGAAGCATTAAAATCTACAGAAGAAGAATATTATGATTTTCTTTCTTTACAAGGAATTGTAGAACGCCCTACCCTTGGTTATAGAACATTATCAGATTCAGTTTGGGAGATACCAGAAAACAGCGAACACATTTGGCAAAATAACAATTTAGGTTCCACAAAAGTTTTATGGAAATCAGATAATCAAGGAAATAATTGGTTTACCAAAGGATTTTTTCAAGGATTTAAGTATAAACTTTTCGGTCCGGACTGGTTTAACAGTTTTAACACAGCCTCTCCTTACGGTCAAAATGACGGAGCTTTATGGCAAGGTCGCGGCTACAACACAAGTTTTACGACAGGAGCTAAAATCGAAGGCTACGGTTTTGAAGTGACGTTTAAACCTATGGTTACGTTTAGTCAGAATTTGGAGTTTGAGATAATGCCGTCCCAATATGACAGTTCTTACGGATATATATGGGGTTACAGTAAAAACATAGGCATTGATGCACCTCAAAGATTTGGAAATAAACCATTTTGGAATTATGATTGGAATGATTCTGAAATTAGATGGAAATTTTACAATTTTACAGTAGGATTTGGAACACAATCAGTTTGGATTGGTCCATCTTGGATAAATTCAATGCTTGGTAGTAACAATGCACCAAGTTATCCAAAATTTGATATCGGTTTACAAAAAACTGATGTTATTATTCCTGGATTAAATTGGAATATTGGTTCGATTGATGCAAAAATTTGGATTGGATATCTTTCTGAAAGCAATTATTTTGATAATGATGCTAGCAACAATCATAATATGATTTCATCCTTTATTTTTTCCTACGCACCATCCTTTATAAATGGTTTTACATTAGGCGCCGCAAAAGTCTGTCTTACCAAATGGGGTAATAATTTTTGGAAATATATTAATCCATTTTATAATTCTAATGATGTTTATGGTATTGGAGAAGATCAAAAAATGTCAATTTTTATTGATTGGGTGAATACTTCTATAGGAATTGAATTATATGGTGAAATTGGAATTGATGATTATCTTCAAAATGGTTTTATACATGGAGGGATACGATATCCTTTTGATACTTTGATTTGGACTGCAGGTTTAAAAAAGACATTTTCAATTTCAAAAACAAAATCTATTTATGGTGAATTGATTACAGAAGTTACTTTTATGGAACTCCCAAGAAATAAAGGAAAACAATGTTATTACGCTTTTAATTTTCATCATCAAATCACACAAGGATTTACAAATAAAGGACAATATTTAGGTACAATGTATGGAAATGGTGGCAATAGTCAAATAATGATGTTAAACATCTATTATCCAAAAGGAAAAATAGCAACGATTATTGGAAGAAATAATCCTGATAACACATACTCATATAATACTTTAAATAATCATAACGAAACTTATAAGGGAAATCTTATTATTGGTCTTGATTCCTGTTATTTTATAAGCCAAAGTTTTTATGTTGATATAGGATTTCTATATAATGAAATTATCAATTCTAAATATTGGAAAAAAGAAAATGACAGATACACAGGTAGTTCTAGAATTGATAATTTTCATTGTTCATTAAGTATTAAATATCAGTTTTGAAAAAATAAAAGATATGTCAGGTATTATTTATGAAACCTAAAATTGCTTTTTTGTTTCCAGGAAGAGACACAACCCCTTGTGGTGGGTATAAAATTGCTTATGAATATGCTAATCGATTTAAAAAAATCGGATATGATGTTACTTTGGTTTATTCTCATATTGACACTTTCTTTTCACAAGAAAACAAAAATATTTTTATTCAAATAAAAAAATATTTAGGAATGTTGATAAATTGGAAAATTAAAAACAGATTACACGCTGGAGATTGGTTTTCATTAGACCCTAAGATAAAAAAAATCCATGTTTTCAAAATTTCTAATTTATTTTTACGAAAAAAACTAAAAGGATATAAAATTGTTGCAACAGCAGTGGAAACAGCTTACGCTTTGAATGAACTTTCTTTTATCCCAACTAATAATAAATTTTATTTTATTCAAGATTTTGAACAATGGAATAGAAAAACAGCAGAAGATATTTATAAGTCTTATAGATTCAATTTAAAAAAAATTGTTATTGCACCTTGGCTCCAAAATGAAGTAGAAAAAACAGGTAATTCTGCTGTTTTAATTCCAAATGGATTTGATTTTGATTATTTTAAATTAGATAGGTCAATCGATCAACGTTCGCCGTTTGAAGTTGCCATGCTTTATCACAAAGATGATAGAAAACGTTGTTGTGATTCAATCGAAGCTCTTAAAATTGTAAAAACTAAAATCCCCCAACTACATGTAACGATGTTTGGAACACCAGAAAAACCTGAATTACCAGATTGGATTTCTTATTATCAATGTCCTGATAAAGAAACTCATAATTTTATTTATAACAATGCGGCAATTTTTGTAGCCGCAAGCAAAGCAGAAGGATTTGGATTAACAGTTGGAGAGTCTTTAATCTGTGGCTGTTCAGTATGTTGTACAGAGACTACAGGTTTTTTGACTATGATAAAAAATAATATAACAGGTTTACTTTCCCCTGTTTATGACGTACAAAAACTTGCTGATAATATTATAACTCTTATAAAAAATGATTCACTTCGTATTAAACTAGCTAAAGAAGGTAATAAGTTTATACAACAATTTACATGGGAAAAAGCATTTAACTTATTTAAACAAACAATCGAGGAATAAAATGATTCAAGAAAAATCGTTGAAAAAGAACGCTTTTTTTAATGTATTAAAAACACTGATGGGAATAATGTTCCCATTAATCACTTTTCCCTATACTTCCAGAATTCTTTTACCAGATGGATTAGGAAAAGTTAATTTTGCGAATTCAATAATATCATACTTTATAATGATTGCTTCACTTGGAATTTCAGGTTATGGTATTAGAGAAGCAGCAAAAAAAAGAAAAAACAAACAAGAATTATCTCAATTTTTTGTAGAAATATTTACAATAAATATTATTTCGACAATATTTTCATATATTCTTCTATTCATAGTTATTCGATTTATTCCAAAACTATCAGATTATAAAACTTTATTGATAATTTTTAGCATTTCAATACTTTTTTCAACTATTGGTGTAGACTGGATGATAGGAGCATTGGAAGAATATGGTTTTGTCGCTATTCGTTCATTTATTTTACAGTTAATCAGTTTAGTTCTTATATTTTTATTTGTAAAATCAAAAGAAGATTATTATAAATATGCCATAATTATAGTATTTTCAACGGTCGGAACCAATATATGTAATCTATTACATTTAAGAAAATATATTTCATTTAGACAATTAAAAAAATTAAAAATAAAGCAGCATTTAAAACCCATTTTCATCTTTTTTGGATCTTCCATTGCTGTAAGTATTTTTACTATGCTCGATACAACTATGCTTGGAATGTTATCAGATGATACTCAAGTTGGATTTTATTCAGCAGCTATCAAAATTGTTCATTTAATAAGAAATCTATTTCCTGCAATTTTTACAATCATGTTTGCACAAATGTCTATTCTAGTTGATGAAAAAAACAAAACAAGGTTGCAAGAATTGATTAATAAAACTATAAGTTTAATAATGTGCTTGTCTTTTCCAATAATTGCAGGTTTATTTATTCTTGCAAAACCAACTATTTTATTGTTGGCAGGAATAAATTATCTTCCTGCAGTTACAACAATGTATACAATGATTCCTTTAATCTTTTTTAGTTCTATATCAGGTTTTTTGGGTGGAAATGTATTAAACGCACAAGGAAAAGAAAGAACATATCTTTTATGTGTAATAATTGGTGCTATTACAGATTTTTTACTAAATCTTTTGTTAATTCCAAAATATGGCTCTTTAGGGGCTGGAATTGCCACTATTTGTACCGAAACAATTCTGTTTATATTATATATTTTAATTAATAAAAAATTCATTTTTTCTAAAGAAAATTTTATATCTTTTATAAAATATTTGACAGCAACATTAGTTATGTCAATTTTCTGTATATTAATATCTAATTTTTTTGCATCTGTATTATTAAAATTATTATTCACTACAATTCTTGGAATTATTGTTTATTTCATTATGTTATTATTATTAAAAGATTCTATGCTTTTCGCTTTGATTTCTATAGTGAAAACTAAATTACAATTTAAAAAAAATATTTTCTAATTTTTTACATGAAAAAAATCTACTTTTTCCTGTAATTTGTTTTGGAGGTTATTATGGCTATCTATGATTGTTTTCCTTTTTTTAATGAAATTGATTTACTTAAAATTCGACTTAATCAGTATTATAATATTGTTGATAAATTTGTTATTGTTGAATGTGCCTATACACAACAAGGAAATAAAAAACCTTTTAATTTTGAAAATAATAAAGATAAGTTTTTTGACTACATTGATAAAATAATTTATATTAAAATCGATAAACTTCCAGAATCTACAAAAATTATAAATAAATTAGATTGGTTTATTGAAAATTTTCAAAGAAATGCAATTCTTCAAGGATTAAATAATTGTACTGATGATGACTTAATCATAATTTCGGATTTAGATGAATTTATAAAACCCGATATTTTAATGAATTTAAACAAACAAAAAATAACAAAAATAAATAAAGAAAACGGATTCAAAAACCAAATAAAGCAAATATTAGAAATATTTACAAAATCAAGAAGATTATTGAATAAATCATTGTTCTCTGATTTTATTGAGTATCTGCCGATAGTAATTCAACAAGAACCTCATCCATATTATATGAATATGAAGGAAGATTTCAATTGGTACGGTTCTATCATATGCAAATATAAAAATATCACACTTCCACAACAATTAAGAAATATAAACAAAAACATTCCTTACATAAAAAATGGTGGATATCATTTTTCATATTTAGGTGGGAAACAAGCTATATTAAAAAAATTAACTTCAATAATTGAAGGTCAAAGTTTCATTGTTCCAAAAAAAGAAATGAATATTGAAGAATATGTTTCGTATTGTTTGGAAAATGGAATTGATATTTGGAACTCAAAGAATAGATTTTATATGATTGATGAAAAAACTATTGAATTATCAAATATTAAAAAAATAAAAGAGAATTATCCTTCTTTTTTTGCAACATTGTAAATTCACATTATTACGCTATTTTGTAATATCTACTAATACTTGGAAAACTTTCCAAGTATTTTGTTCAAATGAATTGCATTGATTAAACTTAGGAATCTGCTAGCGTTATATTTTTTGCCATCTCCCGCACCTGCTCCAAAGAAAACCCAGAAATTTCAGCAATCTTTTCCACAGACAACGTGCCGTCTTTTAGAAGACTGATTGCCATTTTCTGTTTTCCTGAGTTTTCTCCTTCTTTCAGACCAATACGTTTTCCTTCGAGGATGCCTATTTGTTTTGCTTCTGCAGCTCTTTCATCACCATATTCTTCCCATATTCTACACACTTTGCCTACTCCTTGTGATTCCTGCTTATGGAATTTTACTCGATTTGCTATCTCGCTGTAATACATATCATCGGCATTAGGAGTGCAAAAATCGTGCATCAGCTTTCCGATAGCGTCATTGCCGCGATATGTTCCGTTTACGTACATGATGTTTATGCCGTCATCGTACGCAATTGTGTTACCGTCTTTGTCTTTGACATCAAATGTTTTTCTGACTTTGTAATACGGTCTGTTCAAGTTTAAATAATCATGCTCTGTAATAAAAATAATATACAATTCGGGTAAATCTGTAAAGTCTTGTTTTGGTTTGAGAGTATGACTGTCTATCATAGCTGCGTTATACCGGACTCGTTTTGGCGAATTGCCCTTGTCGTATCGCTGGATTTCGATGTTATACAGATTGTGATTTGTATCTTCAGCCACAATATCAAGAATGACTGAACGTCCATAAAGGTTTCGTTTTTCCTGCTGTGTCATACAGCTTTTTACGGTCAAATCATCGCGTTCAAGAATTATTTTCAAAAGAAACTCTGCTGCTTTGGAATCGCTTGAAAACACGATAGTCATAAAATCGTCATCCATAAGCCGGAAAGCCCTGATTCTTTCGAGCATTTTGGAATCGATTGTGTCAAAAATGTTTTTTTCCATTCGTAAAACCTTGCATATTTTATCTCGAAGATAGTTCAGACGTGGGACTTTTTAAACAATCTTCTATATATAATATGTACTGAACGTTGCGATTTTATACCAAAATTTTGTGATTTTTTATAATTTTTTGATTTATTTTAAAGCAGATATTGAATGAAATTTACAGTATTAATTTTATTTGACATAATAACACAATTGATAAATCTATTTCATCAACTAAGTTGAAACATGGAAAAAAAAATCAAATCTTCCATATTTTCTTAATATTTTTTCCAGTTTTTTTTATTATCAGAGGATTGAGCCATATTATTGTAGTAAAAATTTTTATTAATAGTAACTTAAATCTACTATTAAAATTTTTTTTACAAAAATAAATTCTTGAAATAAATAAATTAATCATAGAAAATTTTGCGGTATCAAGAACTTCATAATCAATATTTTTACTTGAAGCTCCACCATAATGAATTATTTGTGGACCTTCTATCAATAATCTATTCAAATTATTTTTTTTCATTTGATATTGTAAATCTGTTTCTTCAAAATACAAAAAAAATTTTTCATCAAAATATGCATATTCATTGTTTTTTAAAAATAAATCAGCTCCGATAACATTTCCTACATTTCCAACTTTTTTTGAATATTCTTTATTTTTCTTTATTGTTTTTAGTTTATATCCGAATAAAGTTTTAAAAAAAATAAACCAAACTCTTAGCATATATAAAAAAACATCTTTTAAAATATCATTATAAGAATTACAATTTCCTCCACAGCAACATGCATACGATTCTCCAATTGTCATATCAGGATTTAATAAATTTGTTCCGAGAGCACCAATACTATTATCTTTGTTATTTTCTTCAAAATAATCAAAAAATATTTTTATCGCATTATTCAAAAGAACTGTGTCACTATTCAGATAAAATATATATTTACCTTTTGCTATTTCTAATCCTCGATTATTAGCAGTTCCAAAACCTAAGTTTTCTTTATTTTCAATTAAAATAACCTGTGGAAATAACTCTTTAAGCATTTCCACTGAATCATCAGAACTCCCATTATCACTAACAATTACTTCGAATTCTATATTTTTTGTATGTTCATAGATTGACAAAAGACAATTTCTTAAATATTTTGATGTATTATAATTTACAATGATAATCGAAACATCCATAATACAAAATTAATAAAAATAATTTTTTTTTTCAATACTTTGGACTCTTAATTTACTTTATTATTGATTTACTACAAATTATTTTTGATTGTATGATTATGGACAAATAGAACACATTTTTTTATAATATTTTAATAAAGGTTAATTATGGATAATATTAAATACATTATAAATGGTTCATTTCTATGCAGAAACTTAACAGGTATAGAAAGATTTTCTTATGAAATTCTTTCTCGTTTAGATAATTTTCCACAAGCAAATAAAATTGCAATTTTTATTCCTCAGAATGCAAAACAAATTCCACAATTAAAAAATATTTCAATTATTAAAGGAAAAAAAGAGCTGAAATCATATCCATTTTGGACAAATTTTATTTATGGATTTTGTTTAATTAAAAATCATGCAATTGGAATAGATTTTGCAAATACTTGTTCTATATTTAAACCTGGAATAGTTTTTATTCATGACATCTATTGCAAAATTTATAAGGACGATTTTCATACTTTTAGAGATAAACTTGTAAGATTTTATTCGTGTTTTATGTATCGATTCTGTGCAAAACATGCAAAAAAGCTTCTGACTGTTTCAGATTTTAGTAGAAAACAGATTGCTCAAAATTATAAAGTTCCAATCGAAAATATTTCAATTATTCCAAATGGATGGGATCATTTTTCTTCAATTAATGAAGATTTTTCTATAATTGAACAAAATCCAGAATTACAAAATGAATTTTATTTTACTTTAGGAAGTTTGTCAAAACGTAAGAATTTAAAATGGATCTTAGATTATGCTAAAAAAAATCCAAATGATTTATTTGCAATTTCCGGAAAACCTTTAAATGATTTAATTCCAAGTGAATTAGATGATTTAAAGAAATTGAATAATATCATTTTTTTAGGATACCTTAGCGATGGTCAAGTAAAAGCTTTAATGTCAAAGTGTAAGGCATTTATTTTTCCAAGTTATTTTGAAGGTTTTGGCATTCCCCCTTTAGAAGCACTTTCTGTTGGAACAAAAATTATTATTTCAAATGCAGCCAGTTTACCAGAAATATATGGAAACACGGCTCATTACATTGACCCAAACAATTCAGACATTGACTTGAATAAATTACTCAATGAACCGGTAGAATCTCCAGAAAAAATTCTAGAAAAATATACTTATGATAATGCTGTAAAAAATTTACTAACTTTATTAGATTTGTAGCAAAAATATCATAATTTTCATTCTTTCCTCTTGACAATCTAGAACAGGCGGGAGTATAGTATATTACTATGTCTTTTAGTCAAATAATATATAGGATTATTCTATATCCCTTAATTCAAATCATTGAAATATCATTTTTTTTAATTAACAAACTTTTTGATAATGCTGGTATAGCGGTTCTAGGTGTAAGTTTTGTTGTTACACTTTTATGTCTTCCTTTATATATTGTTGCTGAACATTGGCAACAGGTAGAAAGAGATACAGTTTCTAAACTAAAGCCTAGAGTTGATAGAATAAAAAAAGCATTTTCTGGCGATGAACAGTACATGATGCTGACAACTTATTACAGGCAAAATCATTACCATCCAATTATGTCACTTCGCTCTAGTTTTGGATTATTGATTCAAATTCCTTTTTTTATGGCAGCTTACTCTTGTCTTTCAAAATTACCTGAATTGCAAGGATATTCATTTTTATTCATTCGTGATATGGGACAACCCGATGCTCTTTTTTCAATAGGTTCTTTTAATATTAACATTCTTCCAATCGCTATGACGATTATAAACATTGTTGCCGGTGCAATTTATACAAAAGGTTTTCCATTAAAAGAAAAAATTCAAATAAATGTCATGGCACTTATTTTTCTTGTAATTCTTTATCAAAGTCCTGCAGGTCTTGTTCTGTACTGGACTATGAATAACGTTTTCTCGCTTATCAAAAATATATTTTATAAACTAAAAAATCCAAAAAAAGTTCTTTACATATTAATGTGTACAGGAGTAATTTTTGTTGGGTGTTACATTCTCTTTATATATAAAGGAGCTGCCAGTTTAAAAAAACGCTTATGTGTTGCAATTCCTTTGTTTCTTTTAACGGGTCTTCCATTATATATCAATGCTGTAAACTGGTTTTTTGAAAAACCTCTTAATTTTTTAACTAAAAATTCTAAACAACGTTTTCTTCTATATATTTCTTCTGCTTTAGGATTAACTGTTCTAACAGGTTTTTTACTTCCTTCAAATCTTATTGCTTCTTCTGCACAAGAATTTTCAAATGTTGGAAAAATTTCAAATCCAAATGGATTTATCAGTGCTCCATTCTGGCAATCGTTTGGAATATTCATATTTTGGTCAACTTGTATATATTTTTTATTTAAAGAAAAACTACAAACAGCTCTGGCAGTTTTATATTCATCTTTTTTGATTTGCGGTTTAGTAAATGTTTTCGGATTTGTCGGAAATTACGGATCTTTAGATATAACTATGAAATTCACTGGCGGAATTCTTTCTCAATCTAAATTTTTTATTCTATTAAATCTTTTTGTTTGTCTTATTTTGACATTTAGTATTTTCATTCTTTGTAGATTTCAAAAACAAAAAATCATTTATTCTATAAGTTTTATTTTCTGTTTTTCAGGTTTTGTTTTTTCCATAATTAATGTTTCTAAGATTTCAAAGGAATATAAACATCTAACAGAAATTCAATCTTTTAATAAATCGGAGGAAGGATTTTCAAAAAAACTACATCTATCAAAAAGTGGACAAAATGTTGTTATTTTTATGCTTGACAGAGCAGAAAGTTCTTATTTTGAACATATTTTAAATGATAATCCTGATTTTTATGACATATATTCTGGTTTTACATATTTTCCAAATACAGTTTCTTTTAACAATCACACTTTAATGGGTTCTCCTGCATTATACGGTGGCTATGAATATACACCTCACGAAATGAACAAGCGAACAAACCAAACATTAAAAGAAAAACATAACCAGGCAACTCTTATGATTCCAAGAATTTTGACAGAACAAGCAGATTTTACCGCTTCTATGTTTGATACTTCTTGGGGAAATTTAAGTTTTACTGCCGATATGAGTTTTACAGAAGGTTATGATAAAATTTCTGGTGAAACGTTAAATGGTCGTTATTCAGGGGAATTCAAAAAATATTTGCCAAACTATGACATATCCGATTTACAAAACAAAGTAGAACGAAATTTGTTTTTTGTCAGTCTTTTTAGAGAAGTACCAGTGATTTTACGTGAGATTTTATATCACAAAGGAAGTTGGTGGGCTTCAGAAAGTGTCACAGATGTTGATAGCTTTATTGATTGGTTTTCAGCATTATATTATATAAATCAAATTACTGATTTTGACAGTAGTACAGATTCCCTTTTAATGATAACTAATGAATCAACCCATTCGAATGTAGACATTCAGAAACTTAATTTAACTGATAAAAAGTTGAGTTTTTCAGGTGATGGTTCTGGATATCAGATTAATTATGTAAGTTTAGATGCTATTGGAAAATGGCTAGATTTATTACGTGAAAATAATTGTTATGATAATACAAAAATTATTATTGTAGCTGATCATGGAATTGGATATGGTCCTACAGCAAACGATAAATATAAAACTGCACAAATTGGTGAAGCTTACAAAGATGCTTTTAATCCTTTGTTTTTAGTAAAAGATTTTAATGCTCAAGGAAAACTTAAATTCGATAATTCTTTTATGACAAATGCTGATACGCCAGCAATTGCGTTTAACGGAATTATTGAAAATCCAATAAATCCTTTCACAAACAAACCATTAACTTTGAGTGATAAAGAAAATGGTGTCTTGGTTACAACAGATTATATTTTTATGGTTCATCATTCAAAATCAAATAATATTTTTACCGTAGATAAAAATAAATGGTTCAGGGTAAAAGACAATATATTTGAAGATGAAAACTGGACTAAAGAGGAGGTGAATTAATATGTCTCCATTTTTACTTTACATAGACCCTGGCACAGGTTCAATGCTTTTTTCCATTTTGATTGGTGCTGCGGCAACTTTATTCTTTTTGGGAAAAGCTGCAATTTTAAAGCTTAAAATCATTTTCTCTTCAAAAAAAGGTAGTGATGTTGCTGTTGATACTGGTTATAAAGATTATGTAATTTACAGCGATCATAAAAGGTATTGGAATGTCTTCAAACCAATTTGTGATGAATTCGAAAAGAGAAAGATTCCTCTCACCTTTTATACTTCCAGCAGCGACGACCCAGC
>SAMEA104315430__coassemble_71_pt1 | contig 69824 bp, 52 predicted proteins | sample SAMEA104315430__metabat2_low_PE_026 | metagenome-assembled genome bin SAMEA104315430 (sample SAMEA104315430) | gut metagenome | biome: Monkey gut; feature: monkey-associated habitat; material: faeces | place: China | collected 2013 | reverse complement strand
TGGAGAATAGGGGGTTCGAACCCCTGACCCTCGGCTTGCAAAGCCGATGCTCTAGCCAGCTGAGCTAATTCCCCAAGGCATAAATATAATATATCATATTTCATTTTTTATTTCAACTGGAAGGTGACATTTTTTTAATTGATGAATGAGTAAAAGTAAATAATTTTAATCTATATACCGATAATTTTTGTATGCAAACTGATTTTTTTGTAAAAAAAATGCTTCCCCATTCTCATAAAAAGTTTTGGAGAAAAGTTATTTTTCTTATTCTTGTAATAATTTTTATACAATCAGGACTTTTTTCGCAAGTTTACATGGAAAAAGCTGTCGCTTCTTTTTATGCAGAAGATTTTCATGGCAAAAAAACTTCTAACGGTGAAATGTTCAATATGAATGATTTTACTTGTGCAAATAAGTTTTTACCTTTTGATACATATTTAAAAGTTACAAATCTTGCAAACAATTTGAATGTAATTGTTCGTGTGAATGACCGGGGACCTTTCGTGGATGACAGGGAACTTGATTTATCAAAAGCGGCGGCTGTAAAACTTGATATGATAAAATCTGGAACAGCTAATGTAAAAATTGAAATTGTAAAACTTGGACCGAATTCTGCATTAAGTCGTCAAACTGCACAAAGTGCCTGTCAGATTATGGAACGAAAAACTGGGAAAAAGTATCAGATTCCGTCTTTCGAGAATTTTTCAAATAAAAAAACAGGAAAATTGGAGAAAATTGAATCTACAAAAGGTCAGAAAAATTATCCTGTTGGAACTTTTTGGGATATTCAGGTAGGTTCTTTTTCAAATAAAGAGAATGCCAGAACAGTTGCAAAAAAATTACAACAGAAAGGTTTTTCAGATATTGTTTTGAGGACAAAAGGTGAAATTACCAAAGTTGTAATCAAAAATATTCCAGCAAATAAAGTTACTAATATAGAAGAAAAATTGAAAAAGAACGGTTATTCTGATTATCTGGTAAAAAAATCATCACAAAAATAACAGAAGATTTGTCAGGAGTGCAGATGAAAACATTGTTTTTTATAAAATTATAGGTTATGATTAATATTATAGATTTTTGAATTTTTGTTCAAATTCATTTATTGACTATCCGCTTGATACGGACAAATTGTAAAACTTCAAAAGTGTAAATAGTATTTTGTTTTACAATTAAAAGGAGGTTATACGTATGGAAAAATTGGATCCTGAAATTGAAGCACTCTTAAATAGCGTAGAACCAGTAGAAGAATTACCTTTTGATGATGAAAAAATCGGATTGAAAAAAAAAGTATTCTTTGATTATTCTGAAGATGAATTAAACTTTCCAAGAAAGAAATCAATTCATGAAGTAGATTTATCGCAAAAAGAATTTGAGCCAATAAGTGAATTTACAAATCAAACTCCACTAACAGTTTTTGATGACACAAAATATTATAAAGTGGCTTTGACAGGTGAAAACGAATATGCACAGCGTGTTCATCAGCTTCTTTCAAAATATCTTACAACAAAAGATCCAAAAGACAGAGCTTTATATCGTCAGCAGCTTGTTACTCCATATTGGGAACTTTTGCGTGGAATGGTTTCCAAAATGACAGATCCAAATGTTTCTCTTCCTAAAAAAATGTTAGTTCGATTTGGAGTTGTTCTTCCATCATTATTTAAAGCTGAAACAAAAGATTTTTTTTCACGAATCATTATGGAAAATCGTCCTCAGGAACCTGTGTTGTATATTGATGAATGGTTCAAGGAAATTGCTTCCGGACGAATGTCAAATTCTGCAACTGATGAAAAAAAACAGGTTAGAACCATAAATATGACATCTGACCAACTGGCTTCAGTGGAGCAATCAAGATTACTTCAATTGCAGTCAAAAAACTCAGGAAAAATGCAGAGTGTGGAAAATCTTTTGGGCATTAAAGAAAATGAACGTAACATGCTCGAGATGGAATTAAATAATAAGATGAAGGAACTGTTTTCTCATCTTCCAATTATGGGGCTTGAACCACATAAAGCTGCTCTTTCAGAAATTCAACGAAAACTACTTCCTGAGATTACAGATCTTTTGCGTAGATATTCTAAAAATGATAAAGAATTGGCTAAAACATTGGAAGAATTTACAGAAGCAAAATCTACCTGTGACAGTTTAAATGAGAAAATTACTGATAGAGGCGGAGAAACTGTTGTTCAGCACGATTCTGAAGCGATAAAAACTGAGTTTGACACTGTAAGGCAGATGGCAAAAATGACAGTTGGTCGACGCGGAAATCAGTTTCCAATTTTTACTAGAGAGTTTTATCATTGTACGGAAAGAGGAACTGGTACTAGGGAAAATGTTATAGATGTTTTGCGTTGGGTTGAATCACTTGACCCAGGAGTTTTTTGTAGAATTCACAAAAATATTCCTCATCGAATTGTTCCTTATATATTACTTGTGCCGACTTATGGTGACCGAGGATTTTGCTGGGAACCGTTTGATCGATACAATAGGGTTACAAGTCGCGGACGAATTGTCATTCCAATGTATCCAAAAGATTTGAAAATTGCCGTTTTGACAGCTCTTGCTGATTTGCGATGGCAGGTTGCAAAAGAAAAAGCTTCTTACTATTGGATGGAAGAAGGTTTGACAGGTCAGTATTATCAGCATATGGAACAATTAAAAGTCAAAGGTGATTTAAAAGAATTTTTTATTGAAGATTATATTTTGTGGATGACAAAAGAATCAAATGGAGTTCAGCGACTTGATAAAGAAGTGCGTGGAATTTTTTGGAGAAATATGCCTTTTCCAAAAGAACTCAGAGAAGATTTGCGTAAACGTTCTCTTGTTTATGATGATTTGTGTAGAAAAGATGCAAACCGCGAAATGTCGGATGGGTATTGATAAAATAATCAAAAATGTGAATGATTATCAAAAAAATCAAATCAATAGAACATAAAGTCCATTTTAAAATCATGAGGTTCGACAGGAATTTCATTTACAATCTGAAAAGGAAAACAGATTCCGACTGTGATGCAGTTTGGAAGTTTGTTTTTTAAATAATTATCATAATAGCCTTTTCCTCGTCCCAGTCGTTCACCATTTTTTGAAAATGCTCGTCCCGGCACAAAAATAAGAATTCTTTCGTTTTGATAGTTATTAAAATCAAAAGGGGGATTTGAGGAATCAGGTTCCAGAATTCCAAAATTTCCTGATGTAAGACTGACGTTCTGTGTAATTTCAAAAAAATCCATTTTTGGCAAAGTTTTATCATCCAAATAAACTTTTGGTATGAAAATCTTTTTTTTATCATTTTGCGCTTGGGTCAGAATCTGGGAAAGATTGACTTCATCTGGCAAAGCCATATAACTTAAAATAATTTTTGCAGTTTTGTACAAATCTGATGAAATTATTTTTTTACAAATGCGGAAAGATTCAGCTTTGAACGAAGATTGGTGAGTTTGTAGATTCTTTTTTATCTGTATGCGAAGTTCCTGTTTTGTCATTTTTTTTTGAGAAATACGGAATATTTTGATTTTTATTTTATCTTATAATTTGAGAAAAATCTATTCAAAAATATATTGAAATGATTCAAAAATACCGATAATCTATGTGTAAAAATGACTTCTGTGCAGAAAATTGCTTTGAGTTTTTTGATGACTTTGGTTCTTTTTGCAGGATTTTTGTTGACTTTCAATTCGTATCTTTTTGATTTTTTGGAAGCAAAATTTTATTCACAGGCAAGAATTCTTGAAAAAACTGAAGAATTAAATCAGATTTCGCAAAGTTATGATGAATATTTTACGAATTTTCTCAGTTCGATAAACGACAATTACAATTCATGGAAAAATTTGGATTCCGTGCGAAGTTTTTTTGAGCCTAATCCATCCGAAGTGAATGTTGCGGGGCGCAGGATTGCAAACGAAAGACTTTTCAGTTTGTACACAGCTTTGAATGGTATCCGTTTGATTGATAAAAACGGCAGAAATGTGCATTTTTCAAGTTTTGATGAAATTGATATTTTAAAACAAAGTGGAATTTCCAAAATATACAAAAATTATCCTGACATTTGCAAGGATGCTGATGAAATTTTGTTTGAAAACTTTGAAAGATTAAGTGACAAGACGAATTCTAAAATCCTTTTTGATGATAAAAAAAGCAGAATTATTGTATGTGAACCTTTTTTTTATTCTGGAAATATTTTTTCGGGATATGCGTTATTCTATTTTGATTTTTTAAATCTACAGAAAGAATTGACAGAAAAAAAATATCTTGAAAAAAGTTATAATCTTAGTCTTTTTTCTGATGATGATTTGAATGGTGGAATTGCAGACGGCATTTTGAGCAGTGAAAAAGAAAATTTTCGAGAACCGCTTTTAAAATTATGGAAAAATCAAACAAAAAAAACTGAATCGCAAACTGTTGTGCCAGAGAAAATCTTTAATCTTGATTCTGCTGGCAACAATGAAGCTTATTTAGTTGCGCTTACAAATTCATATGAATCAAAAATCAATGTTGCTGGTGTTTATAATAGTAGTTTTTTTGCTATTCCAGAAGATTTACAATTTGTGATTTATTTGTGTATTTTTATTTCTCTCTTTTTGATTTTGTTCCTGATTTTCAGTTTTAAACGTGATTCTATGACGATTTTGAAGAAAAAGGTCAAAAAACTGCAACTGGAGATTATGCAGGATTGTTTTGAAAAAGGGGAAAGTGTTAAACTTGATAGTGTTTTTCAAAAACTATCAGAACGCAGGAATGAAATTTCAACAGAAATTTTGAAAAGTTTGAAAATAAGATCTAAAAAACAGTCTCAGGAAATTGAAAGTTTGCTGGAAAAAAATTGGGACGAAATATTTGCTTTTTTTAAATCGCAACAAAATCAGCAGACCGAACAGAATGTTTCAAATCTGAATGCAGAATTTTTGCAGGAAATAAAATCGCTTTTGCAGGAAGTTTTACAAAACACAGAACTCAAAACTGTATCTGCTGCAGCTTCACAAGTGGAAAAATTTGAGACAGCCGAAGAGATTGAGGAAGTTGTAGACGAATCGGAAAGCGAAAACGAAGGTCTGTCCCCACTTGAAGAATTGTCCTCTCTTGAACAGGCGGAGCTGGAAACTGAGCTTGAAGAACTAGAAGAGCTTACAGAAGACGATGACACAGTGGAGGAAAGCGAAAACGAAGGTCTGTCCCCGCTTGAAGAATTGCCCTCACTTGAACAGGCGGAGCTGGAAACTGAACTTGAAGAACTAGAAAAGCTTACAGAAGACGATGACACAGTGGAGGAAAACGAAAACGAAGGTCTGTCCCCGCTTGAAGAGGTTGGAGACGACGCTGAAGGTCTGTCCCCACTTGAAGAATTGTCCTCGCTTGAACAGGCGGAGTCGGAGACTGAACTTGAAGAGCTAGAAGAGCTTACAGAAGACGATGACACAGTGGAGGAAAGCGAAAACGAAGGTCTGTCCCCACTTGAAGAGGTTGGAGACGACGCTGAAGATCTGTCCCCACTTGAACAATTGTCCTCGCTTGAACAGGCGGAGTCGGAGACTGAACTTGAAGAACTAGGGGAACCAGAAACTGAGCTTGAAGAATTAACTCCGCTTGATGAAATCCCTGTAATCATTCCGCAGGTTATCAACACAGAATTCCTCTTGAAAAATCAGCCAAAATATGAATATACTCCCTCTGACAGCACTTATTTTGCTTCTGAAAATTTTGCGACAGTCGACAATGTTTTTGCAGAAGAAATTTGCCTTGGTTCAGGAATTAAAATAAAAGATGAAAGCATCCCGATAGAGTTCAAATATTACGAATTGAAAAAATATTTTGAAAAACCTACGGAAAATAAAAAAGCGCTTGAGCAACAAACCGAAAACCAAACTTTGCTAAAACAGCAGGTCGAAAATCAAATTGCGCCTGAACAACAGAATATAACAAACAAAAAAGATACTCAATCTTCAAAAACAGAAGACCTTCTAAACGAAATAGAAGACCTTCAAGAAGAAGTTCCCATGTCAAAAGAAAATCAGTATTTTTCCATGACAGATTTCGCAGAAAACTTAACCGATGAAACTCCGATTCTCGACGCAGCCGACATCCCTGAAAACGCAATCATCGAAGAAGACGGCATTTTTTCCATCTCCCAGATTAAAGATTATGAAAAAATGGGACAAGATAAAGATTTTAAATCCCTTGTAGACTCAATCCTTTAAAATTAAATTCACAATTTCCACTCGTCTCCGCATCCCGCTCGCCCCAACGACGCTCTCTCGCCCCAACATCACGCGCCCACACTCACTAACGCAAAAAAACACGCGTCCGAAAAACCGTACAAAACAGCTTTCCAGACGCGTGTCAAATCTTATCGTAACGCGATTAAAAAATCAAAAAATTACAAAACAGGCTTCATTGCAGTCATATATGCACGCAATTTTCGACCAACAACTTCAATAGGATGATTTCTAATTTCAGCATTAACCGAAACAAGTTCCCCATTGCTTACAGCACAATCTTTACAATCCAAACCTTTACCAATAACATCAGTATGAAGATTAGGCATCAAATCTTTAGCCATCATAGGAGCAGCCACACGAGCAAACAAATAGCATCCATATTCAGCAGTATCAGAAATAACGCGGTTCATTTCATAAAGACGTTTTCTGTCAATAAGGTTTGCAATTAAAGGAACTTCGTGCAAAGATTCATAATAAGCAGATTCTTCCTTAATGCCGGCATCAACCATAGTTTCAAAAGCAAGCTCACAACCAGCTTTAACCATAGCAACCATCAAAATACCTTTATCAAAAAATTCCTGTTCAGAAATTTCTTCATCAGCTTCTTTAGTAGATTCAAAAGCAAGTTTTCCAGTTTCTTCACGCCAAGCCAAAAGATTAGCATCTTTATTTGCCCAGTCTTTCATCATAGTGCTAGAAAATTCACCAGAAATAATGTCATCCATATGTTTTTGATACAAAGGAGCCAGTAAAGATTTAATCTGTTTAGAAAGTTCATTAGCCTTAATTTTTGCAGGATTAGAAAGTCTGTCCATCATATTTGTAATTCCGCCCCATTTCAAAGCTTCACAAATTACATTCCAACCGTGCATCAAAAATTTAGTAGCATATTCAGCAGAAATACCTTCGCTAACCATTTTGTCAAAACAAACAATAGTTCCAGCCTGCAACATACCGCACAAAATAGTCTGCTCGCCCATAAGATCAGATTTAACTTCAGCCACAAAACTAGATTCCAAAACGCCAGCCTTAGAACCACCCATACCAACAGCCAACGCCTTAGCAATAGCCCAGCCCTTACCTTCAGGGTCATTTTCAGGATGCACAGCAATCAAGTCAGGAACACCAAAACCGCGTTCAAATTCATGGTAAACTTCAGTACCAGGCCCTTTCGGAGCACACATCACAACAGTAATATCAGGACGAATCTGCATACCTTCTTCAATCATGTTAAAACCATGACTGTACCAAAGAGCAGCACCTTTTTTCATAAGTTTCTGAACTTCGTTAATTACAGGAGTGTGCTGTTTATCTGGAGTCAAGTTACCCACTAAATCAGCAGTTGGAATCATTTCAGCATAAGTTCCAACCTTAAAACCATTTTCCACAGCATTTTTATAAGACTGACGTTTTTCTGCAATCGCACTGTCACGCAAAGCATAACTTACATCAAGACCAGAATCACGCAAACACATACCCTGGTTTAATCCCTGCGCACCGCAACCAACAATAACAATTTTTTTACCTTTAAGAGCATTTACTCCATCCGCAAATTCTTCTTTAGCCATAGAACGACAATGACCAAGCTGCAAACGAGCTTCACGCCAAGGAATTGAATTAAAATAATTGTTACCCATTAAAATACCTCTATTTTTATAATAATTTTTAGATTTTGGGCGTGCCCGTCAAAGACGGTCGTGCGTTACGCAGCTCGGTAACCCTCGGCCTCCTCGCTCCACTTCATTCATTTCCTTCGCTGCGCTCAGTCATTCATTACGTTTCGCTGTGGTGGCTGCCTGCGGCACTGCTCCATGCACTCACGCTATCTTACAGTATAAAATATTGTCACTTTTACGTAAAGTGGAATACAACGCAAAATACAAAAATTCAGCATAATTAAAAAACTTTTGTAAAAATTAAGAAGTGAAAAACATAAAGTACGTTATGGAAAAACAGTCCAAAATCATTTCAAAAACTTGAGAAAATCAAAAATCTTCTATATAATTAATCTAATGAAAACAAAAGTTGTACCATTTTTATTTGCTCTCGTTATTATCCTTTTAGTTGGAATTTATTATGCATCAAAAAAAATCCTTGTAAAAGATGAAAAATCAATTACCTGGGCAAAAGTAATTACACCTAAAGGTTCAGAAACAGGCGAAACAGAATCAGAAAAAAAATCCAGTTCACTTGAAACAGAAAAATATGAAACTTTTGTTCCATTATACGCTGGTGAAACATTAATCAGTACTCTCACAATAGATATAAACAACGATGGTTATGATGATGAAGTAATTGTCGTAAGAAAATCAAATTCACAAAATCTTAGAATTGTAGTTGCAGTTATGGATTCAGAAACAGGAGTTTATCAAAGACTTCCAGAAATTGCGACAGAATTTACCAGAACAAGAACTTTTTCTTACACAGGAATGGATGTAGCGGGTGAACACAAAACAGCTCTCATTTATCAAGGTGTAAATGATAATGGCGATTATGTTATGCAGATGTTCCATTGTAATACAAATGAAAACGGGCAAAGTGAACTTGTAAATATCGGAGATTTTCGCTGTGACGGAACTGTTTTTATCCAGCAAACCGAACGTTCAGAATCATATTCACTTTCAATGTCAAAAGGAGAAAGTTTTTCTGTTTGGGTTTATAAATCTGAAACGTCAGAAGAAAAACAATCTGATTCAGCAAAAAAAACAAATGTAAATCAAAATCAAATTCAGCAGGAATATAAATGGAATCCGGCAACACAAAAATATGAACTTTTTAAGGAGATTCATGTCACCGCCGGGCGTCTTGCTGCAAAAGAACTTTCCCGCATTCAGGATGGAACTGTAGAAACATTTGCTGCTTTTTTAAATGGACTTTGGTACAAAACTTCAAATACCGATTCAGAAATCCGTTATCTATATTTCAATTATGAAGATAAAGAAATTGTTCAACTTTTTTCCGATACTCAGGAAGTGTATGAATGGGAAGACAGCAAGCTTCGTCATAATGGAATTTATCTCACCGCTGTGAATGCAGACATCATGAACCTTCACAGGCGTTTTGATATTGCTTTAGTCAATATTGATGAAATTAAAGTAACTCTTAGGGATGAAGTTAACCTTTTGATAAAAGAAAATACACTTTGGGACGGTCAGTACAAAAAAATGAGCATCCAGACGGCATTTCAGGAAAATGCAAATCCATTATTATCAGAACTTTCAAAACAACTCAAATCTGATTCATGGATTTCTTCAGATGTAATGTCGCAAATTTCTTTTTCAGAATACACTTACAATTTGCAAAAAGAGAATTCAGACGAAATGGAAACTGGAGTTTTTGCACTCGAAAAAATCGGAAATTATAATGTGATTCAATTCCTTTGTGATTCAGAGCATTCGGTTTTAAACGAAACTTATTCAATAGATTTTGGAGAAAAAATCATCACCGAAAAAGTCAAAAAAAAGACAGTTGAAAAAACAGTGACAGATTATGACACAATTATTTTCACACCAGTAAAAATCACAACAACAGACTGTTTTGCCACAGAAGGACGCATTTTTACGCTCACAAGAAAACAAAATGAAAAACAAGGTTAGTAAAAACTAAAACTTCAAAATCACTGGAAATAAAATATTAACGCGACATTTGTCCTTTATAAAAGTTTAAACATGAAAAATCCAGTAATTTACAATATTATATAAATTTGATATAATTATACGTTATGAATGCTAATGAACTTCGCTCAAAATATATTGAGTTTTTTAAATCAAAAAATCATGCTGTGATTTCTGGACAGTCTTTGATTCCAGAAAATGATCCATCTGTTTTGTTTACAACTGCTGGAATGCATCCTCTTGTTCCTTATTTACTTGGCGAAAAACATCCGGCGGGAACTCGTCTGACAGATTATCAGAAATGTATACGTACTGGTGATATTGATGAAGTTGGTGATCCATCTCATTTGACTTGTTTTGAAATGCTTGGAAACTGGTCACTTGGGGATTATTTTAAAAAAGAATCCATAGCTTTTTCTTACGAATTCTTGACAAGCCCAAAGTGGCTCGGTCTTGACCCCCGAAAAATTTCAGTAACAGTTTTTGCAGGGGATGAAAATGCTCCTCGAGATGAAGAAGCTGCAACATTCTGGAAAGAAAATGGCATGCCTGACGATAAAATTGCATATCTTCCTGCAAGCGATAACTGGTGGGCAGCAGGTCCAACTGGTCCTTGTGGTCCTGATACAGAAATATTCTATTGGGTAGGCGAAGGACTTCCTCCTGCTGGTTCAAATAAAGGCACTGACAGCGCAAACTGGATGGAAATTTGGAATAATGTATTTATGCAGTATAACCGCATAGACGAAAAAACACTCGTTCCGCTTCCAAAACAGAATGTTGATACTGGAATGGGATTGGAACGCACAAACTGTATTTTGCAAGGAAAAACTTCGGTTTATCTTACAGAAGTATTCCAGCCAATCATCAAAACTATCGAAGGTCTTTCTGGCTATACTTACGGAACTGATGATGAAAAAGACAAGTCTGTGCGCATTATTGCAGACCATAGCCGTTCATCTGTATTTATTCTTGGTGATCAAAAAGGTGTAACTCCAGACCGTGTTGGTGCAGGATATGTTTTACGCCGTTTGATTCGCCGTGCTGTTCGTCATGGAATGAAACTTGGCATTGATAAAGATTTTATGGCAGAAATTGCAGCAACTGTAATCGAAAACTTTAAAAATGCTTATCCTGAATTGGAAGAAAATAGAGAAAAGGTTTTCCGTGAACTTACTGCCGAAGAAGCAAAATTCCGCACTACACTAAAAAAAGGTGAGGCTGAATTCCAAAAGCTCCTTCCAAATCTCATGAAAAATCCTAAAAAAATCATTTCTGGTAAAGTTGCATATAATCTTTATGAAACTTACGGATATCCTTTGGAACTTACTCAGGAACTTGGTGCAGAAAATGGATTTACAGTTGATGTAGAAGGATTCAAAGAAGCTGAGCGTAAACATCAGGAAGCAAGTAAAACTGCTGAAGCCGGAGCTGCAAAAGGCGGTCTTGCTGAACAGTCTGATATTACTACAAAATATCACACTGCAACTCATTTGCTCCAGCAGGCACTTGCAAATGTACTTGGCAACCAAGTTGCACAAAAAGGTTCAAATATCAACAATGAACGAATGCGTTTTGACTTTACTTTTGAACGCCCTATGACAAAGGAAGAAATTCAAAAAGTTGAGGATATTGTAAATCAAAAAATCAACGAGGATTTGCCTGTAACAATGCAGGTAATGCCTTTGGATGCTGCTAAAGCTTCCGGGGCTCGTGCGTTGTTCACAAATAAGTATGGTGAAGACGTAAAAGTTTACACAATTGGAAAAGATGTTGAAAAAGACTGGTTCTCAAAAGAAGTTTGTGGAGGACCTCATGTTCAACATACAGCTCAGATTGGTAAGTTTAAAATCGAAAAAGAGCAGTCATCTTCTGCTGGAGTTCGCCGAATTCGTGCAACTATAAGTGGTGGCTTGCCTTTGGATAAATAATTTTGTAACTAATATAAAAAATATTTGTTATTAGATTGATAAAATAAAATAAGCAGGAAATTAAAATGAAAAAATTAGTTTTTGGTTTGATGTCATTATTATTGTTAAGTGTTTCGGTATTTGCACAGTCTGATTTACAGCCTTTAGCGGTAGTTAAACTCAATAAAAATGAATCTATAACAGTAAAACAGTTGAAAAGCCGTTGTGAAATATATCAGAAACAAATGGGAAGAGCGCTTTCTCTTGATGAAAAAAAGAGTGTGCTTGATACATTAATAGAAGAAAAACTTGTAATTCAAGCGGCACAGAAAGCTGGTATTTCCATTCCTGACAGTATGGTAGACCAGTATTTTATTCAGACTATGAGTCAATCATTGGGTGCTCAAGTAACAGAAAAACAGCTTTCAGATTTAGTGCAGAAAACATACAACATGACTTTGGATGCATATTTGCAAAAACAGTTGGGCATGAATATTGCAGAATACAAATCATATTTGAAAAATCAGATTTTAATGCAGCAGTATGTTGTTCAGCAGCGACAGGCAGAACTTCAGAAAATTGCTCCTACAGATGAAGAAATCCGCATGGCTTATGAAAGCAGTAAATCTTCTTTTGTTTGGAATGATATGTTAAAAGTTTTTTTAGTTGTAGTTCCAAAAGGCAACGATGAAAATGCTGCAAAAATTAAAATTAATGATTTATTGAACAAATATAAAGATAAAAAACTTACTTCTACACAGATTGCGTTGCAATCAGAAACTGAAAATGCAGGATATCAGGCTGGTGAATTAGTTGTTCCAAAGAATGAACAGTCTGCTAATGGACTTGGAATGACTTTGCAGAATTTGCTTTATCTTTTTACTCAGAATGTTGGTTTTTGTTCAGAAGTTCAGGAAACAGACGCTGATTACCGCTTTATCAGCATTATAAATAAATATGAAGCAAAAATGCTTGGTATTAGTGATATTGTTCAACCTGATACAACTGTTACTGTTTATGAATATATCCGCTCCTCTTTGGCGCAGCAAAAGCAGCAGATTTATATGCAGCAAGCTGCTGTGGAAATTTCTAAGCAGTTGAATGTTCCAGAAAATGTTGAACGTAAAAAAACTGGTGAGGCTTTAGACAAATTGTTGAATTGGGGTGAATAAAAGTGTCAAGAAGAAAAAGTAGAATCATTGCTTTTCAGGCTCTTTATTCATGGGATGTAAGCAAAGAATCGGTCGATGATATTTTGTCGTTTTCATGGTTGCAGAAAGATTCTGAGATTAAAGAAGGTGTTGAACACGATTTTTCTGAATCTGAAAAAGAAGAACAAACTTTTGCCAGTTTTATTATTACCGGTACAATTGACCATGTAAACGAAATTGACGAATTAATCAAAAAACATTTAACTTCAACTTGGAGTATGGAGCGTGTAAATAAAGTTTCTCTGGCAATTCTTAGAACTTCTATTTATGAAATGCTTTATCAGCAAGGAAGTGAAGCAAAAATTGTTATTGATGAAGCTGTTAATATTACAAAGGATTACGGACCGGAAGATTCTTATAAATTTGTCAACGCAGTGCTTGATAAAATAAGAAAAGATGCTGGGAAATAAACAAAAATATTTACTCGTAAGTTTAATTTCTATTTTTTTGCTCTGTTTTTCATCCTGTAAAATGAAGGCAGAGCAAAAGTCGTTAACAAGTCAGTTTGAAATGATTGACGCGCTCATTAATCAAAGTCAGATGGACTTGGCTGTCAAATCGCTGAAAAAACTCGAGAAAAAAACGCATGATAGCTGGTCAAATATTGCCGTTTTTAAAAGATACCTTCTGCTTGGTGAAAAAGAACGTGCGGATTTATTTCTTAAAAAAGCACTCAAGAAAAATTCAGAAAATCTGGAACTTCTGGCAGTTTATTCAAATTTTCTTATTAAAGAAAATCGTTTTGATGAAGCTGAAATTTATGCAAAAAAATTATGCGGTACAAAATATTCATCGCTTTATTCTGAATTAATTTTAAAATCGGCTGTAAATCAACGAAAAAATGACATCAATCATTCTAAAAGTATTTTTTATGATGAACAGCAGTTCTACCAAATCTATCTAGATGCCTATAATTCCACAAAAAATCCAATCTGGCTTAAGAATTGTGCTGTTTTTGATTTAACAAACGGGCATTTTGAGAAAGCATCTCTGTTAAATCCTGGAATTTATGCCGACGCTGATGATGCTTTTTTTTGGGCAGAAATTCTGTATGATGCAAAAAAGTATTACAACAGTTTGGAAGCATTGAAAACAGCAAAAAAAATCCTTAATGATTATCAGAATAAATCAAGATTTATGACTTCTGAAGTAAAGATTGCAGCTTTAGAATCTGATATTTATATGGCGCTTTCTGATATGGAAAATTCTCAAAAAGTAAGACAAAATCTTATCGATGAAATTGAAATAATTAATATCGCCACTGAAGATGAAAAATATCTGCCTGTAATTTTTGTAAACAGTGCAATTTGGGAAATAAATCATGGTAATTCGGATGCATGCGCGGATTTGCTTTTTTATGCTGTAAATAATTGGCCAGATTATGTTCCCGCTTTGGTTTTGTATGCTGATTTTGCGTATAATTCAAATCTTCAGCAGAAAGAAGATACGGAAATTCTTGCTTTGCGAAATGCAGGAATAAGTTCACTGAAAATGGAAAGATATGATAAACGACGAAAAATTCCACTTTCTGATGCAATTTATAGAATAGATAATGCACTCGTTGAGAAAAGCGATCCATATCTTGAGATTGTAAAGTTGGATTTGAAATATAAAACAAATAAAAACCTGTCAGAAAAAGAAAAAAACAGAGATTTGTGGTATCTTTTGGAAGATGTTTATGAATCTGAGGAAAAATATAATTATCTGCTCGTACAATATGCTTTGAATTATCTTTTGCGGACAAATCAAAAAGCAGACGCCTGGAAAGTTTTTTACGACTATGTTTCTCAAAAAAATAATTTTACAGAAAAACGGGATTTTTGGGAGCAATTCATAGAAAAAATAAATGAAATTGAATTACCGATTTGTGAGTTTGCAGGGTATTTTGCTGCCGAAAATAAACTTCTGGATGAAGCTTTAAGAATTTATGAATATTGTGTTTATGAAAGTTCAGGTTTTCTTGAAGAGGGTGTTATTTCAACTGCGGTGTCTACCATTGCCTGCATGAATTTGGCGGACATCTATTTTTCAACTGGAAAAAAAGACAAAGCTTTGAAACTTTATGGAATTATCTCTGGGCGCGAAACAAAGAATTCTTTACGTTCAGATATTTTCTATAGAATTGCAAATATTTATGTTGCTCAAGGAGATATAAAAAATGCCCTTCGACTTGCAGAATATTCTTATTCGCTTTATCCGCAAAGTGTCAGGGCTTCTGTGCTGAAAGATAAACTTTATCTTTATGAAATAAGCGCACAATAAATAAAATTGTTAGGATGTTTTTTTGAATTGAAAACCATCCGAAATTTTAAAAATTATTTTTCAATGATAGCAATAATGTCGTCCATTTTCAAAATTAAATGATCTTCGCCATCAATTTTGATTTGTGTCCCAGCATATTTGTCGTACATAATTCTGTCACCATTTTTTACAGTGATTTTTACTTTTTCAGTTCCAGGACCAACTTCAACTACAGTTGCAGTCTGAGTTTTTTCCTGTGCTGCTTCTGGAATAATAATTCCACTTGAAGTTTTAGTTTCTGCTTTGTCATTTTTAACAAGAACTCTGTCTGCTAATGGTTTAACTTTCATATTTTTTACCTCGTTATTCTTAATATTTTGTATAATATAAAATAATAAAAAAAATCTTAAATCGTCAAGTTTTTTTTGACAGTTTTTTTGAGGATTTAGATTTTAATTTACAGTACATTTTGCAAATTTCACTCTTTTTACAATAATCTGATAAGCTATCAAAACTAGAAGAATGGTGATTCCAATTATGTCACTTTTGGTTTCTGGAATTACACAAAGCAAACCTGAAGCTGCAAATAAAAGTCTTTCGATTATATCAAAAGTTAGAATCAAAGCTTTTGGTTTGTTTGTATTATGAAAGAAACCTGTGTTGTTGAAACCATAACCTTCGAGCGCAACACTTATTCCAAACATTCCAAGCAATGCAGTCAGTATAATAGTGATGATAGAACCGATAGAAGCATCTATCATGAGCATTTTGCTGTTGTATACAAACATATATGGAATAATAAACGCACCGATTGCTAGTTTTGTTGCATTAACCGCCGTTTTCATAGGTTTGGCTTTTGCAATGGCGGCTCCTGCAATGGCGGCAAGAGCTACAGGTGGAGTTACATCAGCAATAATTCCAAAGTAGAATGCAAACATGTGTGCTGCAAGAGGTTGAATTCCAAGTGCGATGATGGCTCCAGCTGTAATTGTTGACGTAATAAGATAATTTGCAGTTGTTGGAGCGCCCATTCCCAAGATGATTGATGCGAGCATTGTAAAAATCAATGTTAAAAAGAGTTTTCCGTGGGCAAGAGAAACAAGTCCGTTTCCAAGTCTCAGTCCCAATCCGGTTAATGTAACAATTCCTATGATTATTCCTGCCATTCCACAGGCTATGGCAACACTTATAATGTTTCTTGCAGCTGTACACATTACTTCAACAATATCTTTTCCACCAAAAGTAGGTTTTTTTCCGTGTGCTAAATCAACAATAGAAACTCCAAGACCAACAAGAACGCAGGCAACTATTCCCATCAAAGCGGCAAATACTGCAGTTTTGCCTGAACACAAAAAGAAAATGATTACAACTAAAGGAAGAATCATATAACCTTTGCGTAAAATAAGAGGCAAAAAGCGTGGAAGCTGTTCTTTTGGTAAGCCTTTTAATCCAAGTTTTTTTGCTTCAAGATGAACAGTAATAAAAATTCCTGTAAAATACAATATCGCTGGGATGATTGCAGCCTTTACAATTGTGATGTAAGGCATTCCTAAACTTTCTGCCATGAGAAATGCTGCGGCTCCCATAATTGGTGGCATAAGTTGACCACCTGTAGAAGCTGCTGCTTCAACGGCACCGGCGAATTCTCCTTTGTAACCCAATTTTTTCATCATTGGGATTGTGAAAGAACCCGAACCGACAGTATTTGAAACAGAAGAACCAGAAACGGTTCCTAATAATGCAGAAGAAAGAACTGCAACTTTGGCAGGTCCGCCGCTTGCACCACCAGCTATGGCATTACACACATCAATAAAAAAATGACCAATTCCAGTTTTTTCAAGAAGTGCGCCAAACAAGATGAAAAGGAAAATGAATGTTGAGCAGGCGCCAATTGGAGTTCCCATTATTCCTTCAGTGTTATAAAACAGATGACATACAATTCGCTGCAAAGAATATCCTCTGTGATGCAAAAATCCAGGAAGATATTTACCAGTAAATGCGAAAAGAATGAAGACTCCAGCAATAATCATAATTGGAAGTCCAACAATTCGTCTGCAACTTTCAAATAAAATTAGAATTCCTATTATACCGATAATAACATCTAAAACTGTATTGTTACCTGAGCGTCTTACAAGTGAGTCAAAATTGACAACAATATAAAGCCAGCAACTTGCTCCTGCAACGCCTAAAGCTACATCGTACCATGGGAGAATGTCTCTGCGACTATGCTTAGTTGGTGGAAAAAGTAAAAAAGCTAGTAATTGAACAAAAGCCAGGTGTGAAGCACGTAGAATTTGAGCTGGAATGGAACCTGATAAAGTTGCGTAAAGCTGAAATACAACAAAAATCACAGAGATAACAACTGTAATGTATTGCCGCCAGCATTTATGTTCCCTGTAAGACTGTTCTCTGTCCAGTTCTTTCATCATTCTTTTCATTTCTTCTTCATTAGATGTTGGAAGAATTGTTTCAAATCCATCATTTTTGTCATTGTTTTTTTTCATTAGTACCTCCAAGTAGTGTTATTTTTTTGCAAGAGAATTAAATTTTCTTAGATGTCAGATATTTTATGAGTGAAATCCTTTTTATTTGTAGTATAATGCTTGTCTGCGGTTGAAAATAATCAGCTAAATAGTATTCTTTCTGGTTATCAATTGTGGATTTTGAATTTGAAACCGCATTTTTTGCTTTCAAAATAGTTATCGCGTGATTTGCAATAATTCCAACTGCCATAGTAAGTTTTTTTACATTTCTGTTAATGTTTGTAATCGTATATCCTTCTGAAGTTGCAGAAAATATCGCATCAGGAAAATCTTGTGGTTCAGGGATGCCCGCTCCATAGGAAACAAAAACAGATTTATCACATAAAAGGGTGTAATCATCTTTGACAGTGTAATAATCTTTTACTCGCCCTTTATTAACCGAATGTGTATAAGAAATAATAAAACCATTCTTAAAACCATCAATAGAATAAACTTTTTGATTAGAATTTTTTCTATTAGTGATTGAAAGAACGGGAATAACGGGGGTTAATAAAATACCCCCGATTAGTAAAATAAAAATCGAAATAAAGAGATTTTTTTTAGACAAATAATGCCACCAAAAAAATTACTTTGAATTATTCTAATCCGATTTCTTTGAAATATTTTTTAGCACCAGGATGGAATGGAACTGAAACTCCAGTTACGGCTGCTTTTGCAGAAACTTCCTTTCCTTTTGCATGGGCTGTAGCAAGTTCATTGAGATTTTCAAACAATGCTTTAGTCATTTCATAAACAGTCTGTTCATCAAGTTTTGAACTAACAGCGAGAGTTGCCTTGATTGCGAGAGCAGGAGTATCATCATCAGTACCTTTATAAGTTCCACCTGGAATTGTTGTCTGAGTATAATATCCATATTTATTGCAGATTTTTTTTGCAGCTTCACCATCAACAGGAACTAATGTTAATCCAGCAGTGAAAGCAAGTTCCTGCAAAGCAGCATTAGGAACACCTGCTGTAACGAAACAACCGTCCAATGTACCGTTTTGAATACCTTCAGCAGATTCTTTGAAAGAAAGATTGCTTTTTTTGATATCATCAAAAGTAAGACCATATCCTTCCATAATCTGTTTAGCATTGAATTCTACACCAGAACCAGCATCACCAACAGAAATACGTTTTCCCTTAAAATCAGCTACAGATTTGATGCCACTGTCTTTTGAAACTGCAATCTGTACAACTTCAGGATACAAAGTTCCAATTGTCATGATGTTGGCAAGTTTTTCACCAGCAAATAAATCAGTTCCATTATAGGCATAATCCATAACGTCATTTTGAACAATAGCATATTCGGCTTCGCCTTTGTTGATAAGACGAAGATTTTCTGCGGAAGCTCCAGTTGCCTGTGCAGTAACATTCATATTTTCAACTTTTGTATTCCAAATGTTGGCAATTGCACCTCCAAAAGGATAGTAAGTACCGCCAGTACCTCCAGTTGCCAGAATGTAATCTTTCTTTGCATTTTTAGAACAGCCAGCGAGCATTATTGTAGCAGCTAAAAGCAGAGAAGAAACTTTGAAAAACTTTTTCATAATGACCTCCAATTATCAAAAATATAAAATAATTTAAAGTTTACTATATAATAGCGTCTTTTTCAATTGAATTTGTGGATATATATTGTGGATATTTTGGAAAAATGATTGTTGAGATTGGAAGGGGAGGAGGGAGTTAATAGATAAGGTCTGTCCCCATTTGCAACGCTTAAATTTGGGAATTAAAACAAGGTGTGTCCCTGTTTGTTAAAAGAAGAGTTTTTAAAAACGGGGACAGACCTTGTTTTGTGTTTCAAAAGGGGACATACCTAGATTTTATGGATTTTAAAACAGGGACAGACCTGGATTTATTGGATTGGGTGAAGCTGCAAGGTGTGTCCCTGTTTTGCTAGAAGTTTTATTTAAAACAGGTCTGTCCCCGTTTACATTCTGTGGTAAATAAACCGAGGTCTGTCCCCCTTTTTTTTCTGTTAAAAATCAAAATCCTGTGATACAATACAAGAAAGAAATATTTAATTTTGACTGCAATTTTGTATTCTGGAATATTCGGAAGGAATGCGGTTTTTTGTACATTTTATTTTTTGAGGTTTGATTTTATGCAGAGTTTAAAGAATTATAATCCCATTAAATTTCTTGATGATTTTCGAGATAAGGATTTTCATGGTGAATGGCCTACTTTAGTAGAAATGCTGAAAATCACTGTAAAACGTTTTGGTGAACGAAATGCATTTTCTGACTGGGATACTGATGATGGTTCTAAAAGAACTTATTCTTATAACGAAGTTTATACAAAAGTCGAAAAACTTGCAAAGTGGCTTGTTCAAAATGGTGTTGAAAAAGGAGATAGAATTGCTGTATCTGGTAAAAATTCTCCTGAATGGGCAACTGTTTATCTTGCCGCTCATTTTGCAGGAGCAATCATTTGTCCGATTGATTATGCGTTACATGATGATGAAATTGAAAATCTCTTAAACAAAGCTGAAGCAAAATTCCTTTTTATAGACTTTGAAAAATTTGAATATTTTAATTCAACTCATAATGATTACAAAGTGTACAGTTTAAATAGAAAAAATCAGAAATATGTTTATGATTTGGAATCAGTTGGCGAAGTTGAACTTAATCAGTTTCCTGCAGAAGAAGATACTGCTGCCATCTTGTTTACAAGTGGTACAACAGGCGTTCCAAAAGGTGTAATGCTCAGTCATAAGAATCTTGTGAGTGATGCTTTTATTGCGCAATATCACATGATTATTGATTATAATGATGTTTTTTATGCGCTTCTTCCAATCCATCATGCCTATACAATGCTTGCAGTTTTTATAGAATCGATTTGTATCGGTGCAGAAATTGTCTTTGGAAAAAGTATGGCAGTTTCCAGACTGATGAAAGAACTTAAAGAAGGCAAAATCACGATGCTTTTGGGCGTACCGCTCCTTTTCAACAAGCTTGCTGCTGGAATTTTAAACGGAATTAAGCAAAAAGGAAAAATTATTTATGTGATTTTAAAAATATTGTTGGAAATTTCTTACATCATCAAAAAAATCACGAGAATTAATGTTGGTCACAAAATGTTCAATGCAGTTTTGAAAAAAGCGAATATCAACACAATCAGAATTGCGATTTGTGGCGGCGGGCCTTTGGCAAAAAGTGTATTCAAACTTTATAATCAGCTTGGGATAGATTTTGTGCAGGGATATGGGCTGACAGAAACTTCTCCGATTATTGCTTTAAATCCAGTGCAGCATTTTAAAATTGAAAGTGTAGGAAAATATTTTGTTGGTCATATGGAAATGAAAATTCTCAATCCAAATGAAGATGGAATCGGCGAAATATGTGTAAAAGGTCCGATGGTTATGCAAGGTTATTATAAAATGCCTGAGGAAACTGCAAAAATGTTTACAAGCGACGGTTGGTTTAGAACTGGTGATTTAGGCTGGCTTGATTCTGAAAAGTATTTAATGTTGAGTGGCCGCTGCAAAAATCTTATTGTAACAGAAGGCGGAAAAAATGTTTATCCTGAAGAAATAGAAGATTCGTTCCAGCTGGAAACTGATATTCAGCAGATTACCGTTAGAGGTTATGTAGCAGATAAAAATACAAAATCAGAAGAAATTGAAGCAATGATTTATCCGTCTGACAGTCTTTTTGAAAAATTGAATTTTTCCCGAGAAGAATCTCTTCATAATGATGATAAAAAAGCTGAAGTCTTTAAAATGATTTCTAAAATAATAGAAAAAATAAACAAAAAACTTCAGCCATATCAAAGAATCTCAAAAATTACGATTTTGGAAAAACCTCTGGAGATGACTACAACGATGAAAGTAAAACGAAATTTTTAGTTAGTTTTATATGAACTTCTTCTTAAAAGTTCAAGGCAAGTGCGGCCATTGTGATAACTTGTTTTCCAATTGCCGCCTTTTGCCTCCTCAAGAATTGGGTTACCTTCTACATCAAGTGCATTCCACCAGTCGCCACCTTTTTTATCCACCTGATGATTTTGAATCCATGCCCAGTTTTTTTCAACGATTGAGGCATATTTTTCATCGCCAGTCATTTCCCATGCATTGTAAAATCCGTTTACACTTTCCGCCTGATTCCACCAAACTCGCGTTCTGTCCAAAACTTTTCCCCCATCTTTTAAAAAGTTTTCAAGACAGCCGTTTTCTTTATCAAATCCTTCATCAAAAGTGACATTTGCCATTTTAAGAACAAGTTCACGGATTTCAGATTTCAAGTTCTCATCACCAAGTTCACAGACTGCCTCCCACAAAAGCCAACTTGCTTCAATGTCATGACCAAAAGATATTTCATCAGACAAAGGATTCCAATCCATATCAAAGAACATCCCCAGATGGGCATTTGGCTGAACGATTTTGGTTACAGTAACTTCTACAAGATTTGCAAGACTGTCCCCAATTTCATGTTGTAAAGATTTTGCATCACTAAAAACAACTGAAACTGTGCGGTATAGATTAGTGTAAGCTTCCATTACGTGCAGATTTGTATTCATCGATTTTGGGCAGTTCATGTCTTTTGGAGATAAAATCATATCATCTGTTTTGTTCCAGTCGATTGCGCAAGCTTCTATATACCCTCCTTGTAATTTATCAAGGGCATGATTTTCCAGAAGATAATAAAGATCCAAAGCTTCGTTCATAACTTTTTCACTCAGCTGCACAAATTCGTCACCAGTTTCCAGTTCTTTCAAAGCCGCTGCATACTCACTTAATCCATAACAGCAAAAAGCTTCGCCATAAATCTGTTTTTTTGTAACTTTTGGAGTTCCATCTGGCATTACCGACCAAAAAACACCACCATTTTGTTTATCAAAATACTTTTCACTTATAACTTTATACGCAAAATGTGCCATTTCCAAAAATGATTTGTCTTTTGCGTAGCGTGCTACAGCACTGTAAGTCCATAAAAAACGCGAAGTCATTACAATTGAGCGTTCCATTTTATCATTTTGATGATTATTATTGTCTATTTCACCAAAAAAACCTGGATTAACAGAATCTCTGGAAAATTTTTCCCAATAAGGCAAAATATTTTCAAAAAGTTCAGATTTGACAGAATCATAAAACTGTTTATTCATAATCATATCCTTGATAATAAAGGTAATACAACAAATTGTTGTTTTTAAATTAAAAAGATAATTAATTATATAACTTTATTTACTTAATTGTAAAGTAATAAAGCAATATTTTTACTTAATAATTAATGTAATTCCCATAAATCGTTTATAAGTTTCATTTCGAGTGTTAACTTTTGAGTCGTGACAAGAATTATGGGAGAATGATGGGAGTTAGATTCTGCCCAATTCTTAAGTAGTTGCAAGAGTAAAACCGAATTTTGGCTAAAAAAACAAAAGTGCATTTCCAAATTCTATAAATATAGGTAAAATCTCTGCTTGACAACTGCGTCAAATAGTTTACAATTTAGGTTGGAATATTTTCATTCCATTTATTGTATTTTTATGGGGTAAAAAATTATGAATAAACCAAAAATCAAAATTGGTATTGTTGCTGTTAGCCGTGACTGTTTCCCAGAATCACTTTCTGTAAACAGAAGAAAAGCTTTAGTTGAAGCTTATACAAAAAAATATGGCGCTGATGAAATTTATGAATGTCCAATCTGTATCGTAGAAAGCGAAATTCACATGGTTCAGGCTTTGGAAGATATTAAAAAAGCTGGATGTAACGCTCTTTGTGTTTATCTTGGAAATTTTGGTCCAGAAATTTCTGAAACATTGCTTGCTAAACACTTTGAAGGTCCAAAAATGTTCTGTGCTGCTGCAGAAGAGACTTCTAAAAACGGCGGACTCGTTCAAGGTCGTGGAGATGCATATTGTGGTATGCTCAACGCTTCTTACAACCTCAAACTTCGCAATATCAAAGCTTACATTCCTGAATATCCAGTAGGAACTGCTGAACAGTGTGCAGATATGATTCATGAATTTGCACCAATTGCAAAAGCTGTCTATGCTTTGAATCATCTTAAAATCATTTCTTTCGGACCACGTCCACTCAACTTCCTTGCTTGTAACGCTCCTATCAAACAGCTTTACAACATTGGTGTTGAAATTGAAGAAAACTCAGAACTTGATTTGTTTGAATCATTCAACAAACATGCAGGCGACCCACGTATTAAAGAAGTTGCTGCTGATATGGCTAAAGAACTTGGAAACGGTAACAAAAAACCAGAAGTTCTTGAAAAACTTGCTCAGTATGAAATTACTCTTCTTGACTGGGTTGAAGCTCACAAAGGTTACCGTGAATTCGTAGCAATTGCAGGAAAATGTTGGCCAGCATTCCAGACACAGTTTGGTTTCGTTCCTTGCTATGTAAACAGCCGTCTTACAGCAAAAGGAATTCCAGTTTCTTGTGAAGTTGATATTTACGGATGTCTTTCTGAATTTATCGGTACTGTTGTTTCTGATGATACAGTTACATTGCTTGATATTAACAACACAGTTCCACAGGATATTTATGATGAAGATATCAAAGGAAAACATGGAACTTACACAATCCAGGATACATTCATGGGATTCCACTGCGGAAATACTGCTTCAAGCAAACTTTCATTCTGCGAAATGAAATATCAGATGATTATGGCTCGTGCACTTCCAATTGAAGTTACAAACGGAACTTTGGAAGGTGACATTATGCCAGGCGATATTACATTCTTCCGCTTGCAGTCAACAGCAGATTGCAAACTCCGTGCTTACATTGCTCAGGGAGAAGTTCTTCCAGTTGCTACACGTTCTTTCGGTGGAATTGGTATTTTTGCTATTCCTGAAATGGGAAGATTCTACCGCCACGTACTCATCGAAGGAAATTATCCACATCACGGAGCTGTAGCATTCGGACACTGGGGTAAAGAACTCTACGAAGTATTCAAATACATCGGAGTTCCAGTAGAAGAAATTGGTTACAACCAGCCAGCTGGAGTTAGATATCCTACTGAAAATCCTTGGCGCTAGGTCATAAACTGCGTTAAATAATGAGGCCGTCCTTCTTGTGAGGGACGGTTTTTTTATATTTTAATATATTTTTGATATATAGGAAATATTCATTTCATTGGGAGATAGGATAAAAAGTATGCTATAATTTTTCAAGGTTGAGATATAAAATGTATTTCGATGTTTTAAAAAAGGAAATAAGAACTTTGCTATAGAAAACAAAAAAAACGGACGAATTACGTTCTTGCTGGGACATAGTTGATTGGAATTGAAATAAAATGAAATTTTTGAAGCGGGGTCTTAGGGCGGTAGCCCCTAGGAGAAGGGGTAGCGACCAACAAAGTGGGCGCGAGGGGAAGGCTTTCCCCTCCTAAAATTGAATTTTATTTTTTCAACTTTAGGGGATGCGTTTCAAGGAAGATTTGTGTTGTGAGATTTAATCTTCCAGAGAAATGTTGCCGGATGTAGTGCGGATGGTGATTTGAGCGCCGCCTTCGTTGTATTTTTGTATGTATTCTGAGCGTGGAGTCAGACGGTTTCCGCTGATTTTGTCTTTGAATGTACCTGATGTGGATGATACGGCTACGTTGAAACTGCTGTTTTGTGGTACGAAAACTTGAATTTCGCCGCTAGTTGTCTTGATTTGAGATTTTGCGGTTATTATTTTCTTGAAATCCAGGGAAATTTCTCCGCTTGTGGAGCTTGCTGCAAAATATTCTGTGTCGATATTGTAGATGTCGATGTTGCCGCTGGTTGTGTTCACTTTGAAATATTCGCCGTAAAAATCATCGATATTGATTTCGCCGCTGTTGCTTGTGATTGTAGCTGTATCACACGAAATATTTCCATATGAAATTTCTCCGGATGTGGTTTTGGATGTCAATTCTTTTGTGTATATTTCTTCGATATCAATTTCACCGCTTGTTGATGTTATTTTTGCATTATTATCGATGGAAAGGGAAGTGCATTCTATATCTCCGCTTGTTGAATCCAGATATAAATCTTTTGTTGATAATGCATCTATTGAAATGTCTGAACTTGTTCCTTCGATTTTGACATTCGAAAATTGTTGATTAGCAGGAAGGTATAGTTTTACTTTGCATGTAAATCCAAAGACTGTAAAGTTCACTTTTGATGATATGTAAAGTGTTTCATTTCGACATTCTATTGATGGTGCTTTTTTTCGGTTGTTGCAGTAAACTTCTATTAAAATTTCATCTCCATAGGTTTCTTTGATTTCTAAATCTTCACAAATTAATTTGATGTCGAGATTTGAAATTTGGTTTTTTAAAAAGGATTCATTATTGACGGGGGTAGAGTTTTGAGCCGTCAGTGTGGTAATAGAAAGTGTTGTCAATAGAAGTGATGTTGCAAAGAGTTTTTTAATCATATTTCCTCCAATAAAAAGTCAAGAAGATTGTTTTGACAATTGAATGAATTTTTATGTTGTTCCGTAATGTAATGAGGAACAGCAGTTAATTATTTATGTTCGCAACGCGAACTTTGGGTAAAACAGCGTGAGTTTTTGTATTTATAATCTAATGTATAAAACACTTTGGGTAAAGAAAAATGTCACTTTTTGTTTTGTTGGTGGTAAAACAGCAAGCACGTGCCAGGGACAGACCTTGGTTGAGAGAAGAATTGCTTAGGACAACAGAGGTGTGTCCCTTGTTAAATAAAATGGGGATAGACCTAAATCAAGAATAGTCAAAAAAAATTGAAAATTAAGTAAAAAAAAAGTGGACAAATGGATTTTTTGATGTTAAACTAGAATTGTGTGATATTTTAAATTTTTCATAATTGGAGATAGATTGTGGATTCAAATAATTCAATAGTTGCTGGGTTTGATAACGAGAAAGATGATTCACTTAAAATTACATTACATAAGATTCCTAATGTTGTAAACGGCTGTGCTGTTGTATTAGAAGGCTATATTGATACTTATAATTCTTCATTTTTTCAGAAACAACTTACCAAACTGATTAGTGCTGGTTATTTTAATTTGATGTTTAATTGTGAAGCTTTATCTTATGTGTCTTCTACAGGACTTGGTTCGTTTACTATTTTGCTTAAAATGGTAAAAATGAAAGGTGGAGATATTGTGCTTGCTGGGGTGCAGGAAAAAGTTTCTGAAGTTTTTCAAATTCTAGGTTTTTCACAGTTTTTTAATTTAAAAAATACAGTAGAAGAAGCTGTAGAGTTTTTGCAGAAAGGTGCCAGCAGTAATGTTTCGAATATTTTCCCAAGAATTATGAATTGTCCATCTTGCAATAAAACTGTTCAGGCTTCTCGAGCAGGAAGATTCCGATGTACAAATTGTAAAGCAATTATCAGTATTGGAGAAGATGGTTCAATCTCATTAGGATGATTTTATTGATGATTTGATAAAAGCCTGTTGAAAGTAATTTTTTAATAGAGTAACTTTCAGCAGGCTTTTTTTATTTTGCAGGGGGAATATCTAGTTCGCAATTAGAAAGCGCAAAAGTACAGCAAGGATGAATGAAATTGTATTTCAAATCTGCTTTGCGACGATAATCAATTTTTTGAGGAATAAATACCTGTCCAGATTTCAACAATGTGTGACACCATCCACATTCACCACTTCGACACCTTGAAGGGACTGCAATTCCATTCTTTTCCAGAATCTGCAAAATGGTATCATCAGGATTTCCGCGAACTGTTTTTGTTTCATCGCAGATTGTTACTGTAAGTGAAATTTCTGTTTTATCTGTGCCTGGATATCCTTCTTGAGTTTTTGCACTGTGAATTTCTCCGAACATTTCCCGTCTGATAAATTTTTGAGGAAGATTGAGCTTTGCAAGTTCTTTTTCCATAAAATTGTACATGCTTTGCGGGCCGCACAAGAATACAGAATATGAACTTTTTGTAGCATATTTTTGAATTAAATCAGCGGTTACAAATCCATATTCAAAATTTCTATCCGATTGGTCTTCTGCATTGCTCAAAACATTTACAACTTTGATTTTATAAGTTTGTTTTTCCAGTAGTTCGAATTGATTTTTGAAAAGAATAGAAGAAGCATCTCTGCTGCCATAAAGAAGAATCATGTTAAAATTTTCATCGCCGGAACAAATTGCTTTTGCATAACTTAAGAAAGGTGTTATTCCGCTTCCGCCGGCAATTCCCACAACAGTTTGAGCATCACGCAAATCAACATAATCAAAATTTCCTTCTGGTGCAGATAATTCCACAGACATTCCGACTTTCCAGTTTTCTAAAATATAATTCGAAACCAGACCTTCCGGGGCAGATTTTACAGTAATCTGATAAAAACCTGAATCAAAAGCTTCTGCAGGAATGGTCTGTCCCTCCCAAATCTCTTTGGCTTCTGGATTTTTATAAAACTGTTTGAAATAATTTTTAATTTCACTGTAATTTTCGCACTCGAAACGATTTTTGCTGTTCAAACTTTCGCATGGAGCTGATGAAAGTGAATATGCCCTTGTAACATGTAAATCTCCAATTGTTAAAAACACTGTGATGTATTGTCCTGCTGAAAAATATGCAAATTCATTTGTACCGCGTGAAAAGTCTGGAACAAAAGTAAAAGTTTTGCAATTGTCATATTCAAAGATAGCAGCAATTATCGCATGTTGCTTTTTTGGATGAAGTTTCTTTGAAAGTGAGTTAATGGGATATTGTTTTGGTAATCTTTTTTTAGAACCTTTTTTAAAACGTGAAGTTCGTTCATTTACAATAGAAAAAAATTTAAAAGGGTTTAATTTTTTTAATGATATTTTTTTCATATATTTCCTCGTACAAACTTATTGCTTTTTTTGCATTATTTCATCAATCACAACTTTTCCAGATTTATATGTTTGATTATACCCTACAGAATGTTGTGCATGAGCACCTACAAAAAATAGATTTTTTATAGAACGTTCCTTAAAAAGATTCATTGTGCGAAGGAAAATGCCGTCCCAATTTGAATTTTGATAACCGTATGGAGTTCCATTAGGCGTTCCTAGATAACGGCTGTAAGTTACGGGAGTGGCAACTTCGATTTCTTCTATATAAGGTGTGATTTCTATGCCTAAACTTTTTTCATAAAGATTAATCATTTTTTTTGCGATTTTGAGTTTTGTTTTTTTGTAATCCTGTGGTTTTACATCAGCCCACTTTTCTCCATAAACAGCGCAAGTTATGCTTAAATGAGAAGTTCCTGGCGGTGAACATTCTGGGATTACAGTATTTAAAGCATTTGCAATAATGTAACCTGCTCCACCAAGTTCATGACAGAGTTTAAACTGTTCAGTAGTATCGGCTTTTTCCAGAATGAAAGTGGAATAATCAGTTATTCCCAATTCTTGAACAGTTTTATTGAGTCCAAGATGAACGTTTACAAATGAAACGGCAAGTTTTCGGGCATTCGCTTTCATTGTTTCTATCAAAGGAACTTCTTTTTTATTTATCATCATCCCAAAAACATTATTTGGAAAACAGTTGCAGATGATATAATCAGCAAAATATTCTTTATCATTAACAACAACACCATAAGCTTTTCGATTTTTTACAAGAATTTTTTTAACTTCAGAATTGTAAAAGATTTTTCCGCCATTTTTTCTGATGACTTTATCAAGAGAAAGTGAAAATTCGTGTGAAAATTTCGATGGAAGACCAGCACCGTCAATGATGTAACAATAATCCATCATTCCCATCATAAAAGGATTTAAAGTTGAAGTTGGTTCACCAACATAACTCCAATATGGCTCAATCATGTGTTGAACTTTTTTGGGGATTTTAAAAAGATCAAAAACAAAATCGGTAGGAAAGGAAAGAAAACGCAGCAAATTCAAAATTTCTGGCAAATCTTTGAACTTGAATTCTTTGTGGTCAAGTTTAAATGCTTCGTCAAGAGCACGTTTTTCATAATCTAAGAACTTATGAACAGATTCTCCGGCTCCTGGTACTTGTTTTTCAATCTCCTGACAAAATTCTTCAATACCACAAGGGAGCTTTATATCAAATTTTTCTTTTGGATCATTACAGATAACACGGTAACAGCTGTTTTCGTGAACAAATTCGGCATCTGATTCCATCTGTTCAAAAAGAACACGCGAAGGTCCCGGGTTTTCTTCAGAACCTACTTCACACATTTCGTGAAGTGAAGGTTCGAATTCAAACCGACCGCGCCTAAAACTTGTAACTGCGCCACCAGGAAGATTGTGTTTTTCAAACAATATAGTTTTCAAGCCACATTTACTTGCAAAAGTTGCAGCAGAAAGTCCTCCGTTTCCTCCACCGACAACAATAACGTCATATTTTTCCATTAATTTTTGCCCCTAAAATTCGAGTTTCGATTTAGAATTCTAAAGTTTTTAACACTTTTCCTTCTATATTAAGTAGTGAGATTTTATGATTTATGTTTTCAGAGTTTTTGGTTTTCAAAACAGCAAAACCTGGTTCTGTGTCACCTTTAGGAAGGGAAATTGAACCTGGGTTACAAACGGTAATTCCCATCTGATTTTTTTCCAAAACAGAAACATGAGTATGACCGTAAAAAAATACTCCAGGTGCTAGAATATTTGGCGATTTTAACGCAGTTTCGCAGCCAGCAGGTTTTGTGCCGTCAAGTAAAGTTGGAGCATAGATATGACCATGAGAACAAAAAATGTCAAGATTGTTGTCAAAAAGATGAACATAATCAGACATTATTTGAAAATTCAAAACCATCTGATCAACTTCTGCATCGCAATTTCCCCGACAGCAAAAAATTCTATCTGAATAAGAATTGAGGATTTCGATAACACCTTTCGGATTATGACCCTGAGGAAGAGGATTTCTAGGTCCATGATAGAGAATATCTCCAAGGATAATAATCTTATCGCAATTTAGTTTTTCAAAAAAAGAAATAACCTTCTGACAGGAGGTTTGAGAGCCGTGAATATCTGAGAAAATCAAAAACTTCATAAAAGAATTATATCATAAAAAAATAAAATTCGGAAAATATTTGCAAAGAAAAATCTGATAATTCTAAAAAAATTCCGAAATAATTAATAATATAGTTGACAAATACGAACGGGGGGGGGGGATTATATAAAATGATATTAATTTTTTGCTTTATGCAATTTGCTGGAAAGTTTTTGAAAACTAAATTTTCTGAGTTTTTCAGTTTACGGAGGTTTTTTATGAAAAAAAATGTTTTAAAATGCATTTTGGGAATTATGTTTTGTTCTGTGCTAGTATTTGGATGTAAAGAGCCACCAGCACCTTCTTCGCCTGATAGTTTTGATTCAGTTTCGAATAAAGAAGAATCGAATAAAGAAGAATCGAATAAAGAAGAATCGAATAAAGAAGAATCGAATAATGAAGAATCGAATAATGAAGAATTAAATAATTCTTTTGATACAGTTTTGAAAGGTGTAACATCTACTCCAGCAACTGAAAAAGAATTTAACGAAATGATAGATGAAATCATTAAGGAAATGAAAGATGCATTTGATTTAATGAATGGTGCTAATGCTAGATTTGTTTCTCCAAGTGGTGACGCTATAAGCAGCAAAGCTGATATCACAAAGAAATTAAATTCTATTGTAGAAAAAATTAAAAACGCTGCTTCTTCTCTAACTGGTGAAGAAATTAAATTTTCTTTTGATGAATCAATTAATATCAAAGATGCAACTTTTACAGATTTAATTGAAGCTATTTCTGAAATTGATGCTCTAAAAGGAATGAATGTTGAACTTACTAATGAACAAAAAAAAGTTTATAATGAATATTTAACAATCAATAATCTTTATGCAAAAGCTAAAGCAGATGTTAATTTTGACAGTATGAAATTAAATACAGAAGGAAAAGATTCATCAGATTCAGTAGGTTCTGCAAATGTTGAATTGCTTTGTGCTGCAGCTTTAACAGATTTTGAAGCATTAATTCAAAATATAAATAAATCTGCAGAAAAACCAACTTTACCTGTAAAGGCTGCATCATATGTAGTAAGTTTAGATGCAAATGCTTCTGCACAATATAAAGATGTTTATGAAATTATTCATAATGGTAGTCTTGATTCTAATGTAAAATTGGAAGGTGCTTCTTTTGGTGTAAATTTGGAAGGAAAAACTTCTCTTGCAGTTTGCACAAAATCTGGAAAAGGTGGAAAACTTGTAATTTCACCAAAAGTTTCTATTGATAAACAATTTATCGTTGATTATATAAAACTTCTTTCTGCTGATATAAGTTCTGAACAAATGAGTAAAAGAATGGCTGAATTGATTGGTGATAAAATCAAAATTAGTGTTTCTATTGGAAAATTTTCAAAAGAATATAATTATTTGGAACTTATGAAACTATTTGCATAGGAAGTATAAACCTCAGTTTCATTCGGGGTGGCAGGAGTAAATTACCAATTAATTATTAAAGGGCACTTCAAAATGGAGTGCCTTTTTTTTATTTTAATGTTTTATTACGAATTACTTCCATTTTCGTGATTTTTAGTGTAAAATAATTAATATGAATATAATTGTTGTGGGCAGTGGTGGTCGTGAACACACTATTTGCTGGAAATTGGCTCAAAGTTCTATTGTTGATAAAGTGATTGTAGTTCCTGGAAATGGCGGTACTGCAAATGAAGAAAAATGCATTAATATTAATCCTTCTGAATGTGATTATATAAATGAAGGTGAAAATCCTTATATAGCTATTGCAAAGCATGAAAACTGCAGAATGGCTGTAATCGGGCCGGAAGATCCTTTGGCAGACGGAATTGCTGATGCTTTTTGGAATGCAAATATTCCTTGTGTCGGTCCAAAGAAAGATGGAGCTCAGCTGGAAGCAAGTAAAGATCTTTCAAAAAACTTTATGAAAAAATATGGAGTTGCTTGTCCTGCCAGTGAAACTTTTACAAATAAAGATGCGGCCTGCGAGTATGTAAAAAAACACGGTGCACCCATTGTTGTAAAAGCAGATGGACTTGCCGCTGGAAAAGGTGTTGTCGTTGCTGCAACTGTTGAGCAGGCTGTTGATGCGGTAAATGAGATGATGGATGGCGGAAAAGTTGGAAATGCTGGCAAGAAGCTTGTAATTGAAGATTATCTGGAAGGTGTTGAGATTTCAGTTTTGGCGGCAGTTTCTGTTACTCCTGAATATGCAGTTTCTGGAAGTGCTTCGATTGTTCCTTTTTTGCCTGCACGTGACCATAAACGTTTGCTTGATGGAGCAAAAGGTCCAAATACTGGTGGAATGGGTGCTGTTTGTCCTCTTGATGATGTTTCTGACAAAATGATGGAACAGTTTAATTCAGATATTTTACAGCCAACTTTACAGGGATTGATAAAAGAAAAGTTTGATTACCGTGGTTTTATTTTCTTTGGAGTAATGCTGACTGCAAATGGTCCTAAGCTTCTCGAGTATAATGTTCGACTGGGTGATCCAGAAACTCAGGCAGTGCTTCCTTTGATGGATTTTGATTTTGCTGCAATGTGTACTGCTATTTTGAATGGAAAACTAAAAGATTTTGAATTTAAATGGAAAAAAGGATATCAGGTTGCTCCTGTTGTTGTGAGTGGAGGTTATCCTGAAAAGTATAAAAAAGGTTGCGAAATTACTGTTAATGAAAATTTACTCAAAGCAAGTTCTGCAAAAATTTTTATTGCGGGGGCTGTTTGTGGAAAACGAGGAAATAAAGATAACCTTCTTACAAGTGGTGGTCGAGTTTTGGCTTGCAGTGCATTTGGTCAATCTTTCAAAGAAGCATGGGGAAAAGCATATCAGGGAATTGCTGCTGTAAAATTTGAAGATGCTTTCTACAGAAAAGATATCGGTTTACCAGGAGCTGCAGAAAGCGGAAAAATCTAAAAAAAATCAAAAAACTACAAGAGGGGGAGATAATTGTCCCCCTTTTTTTATTTTAAACAATAAGGGACAGACCTAATTTAATTGAGGACCTAATTTAATTGAGGTATGTCCCTGTTTAAACACATCCGAAAAAACGAGGTCTGTCCCTAAATTAATTACGATTTAAACAAGGTCTGTCCCCTTTTTTATATAAAGTTTTAGTTTATAGTAAAACAGGGACACACTTTAGGTATTTCCGTATAACTGGGGGTTTTTAAGGGGGTATAAAATTTTTTTACCCCCTTAGGAGAAGGGGTGGCGGACAAGCCAACAAAGCGGAGGAAATCGTCCTGCTTGCTGGAACGATTCGTGGAGCGACTTGGCTTGGGAGACAGGGGAAGGCTTTCCCCTCTCTTTAATAAACCTAAAACACAATTTCAATTATTTTCTATTATATTGATACATAATGTGATTTTTAGTAAAATGTATTGTATGAAAGCTACAAAAACAATTATTTCAACCCTTAGGGAAGCGCCAAATGACGCAGTTATTGCAAGCCATCAGTTGATGATGCGCTCTGGTTTAATCAGAAAATTAGGAAACGGTCTTTATGCTTATATGCCGCTTGGTTACCGTTCATTGTCAAAAGTTCAGAAGATTATCCGCGAAGAATTGGATAGAGCTGGTCTTTTGGAAATTAAACCTACTGTAATTCAGCCCGGTGATTTATGGAAAGAATCTGGTCGCTGGGATAAAATGTCTGGCGAAATGCTTACTGCTCAAAACCGTCAGGGTCAAGATATGGTTGTTTCGCCTACTGCCGAAGAAGCTTTTACTTACATCGTAAAAGAAGGTCTTTCATCATATAAACAATTGCCTTTTACTCTATATCAGATAAATACAAAATATCGTGATGAAATTCGTCCTCGTTATGGAGTGATGCGTGGTCGTGAGTTTCTGATGATGGATGCTTATTCTTTTGATAAAGATGAAAATGATTTGAACGAATCTTACGAAAATGTAGCAAAAGCTTACAGACGAATTTTCAAACGAATGGGTCTTTCCACAATTTCTGTAAAAGCTGATACAGGAGCAATTGGTGGTTCTGGTTCTGAAGAATTTATGGTAGAAAGCGAAGTTGGTGATGATACTTTACTTTTGTGTCCAAACTGTTCTTATGCTGCAAATGTGGAAAAAGCTTCTTGTGCAAACGAAATTCCTTTGGATAGCGAAGGAAACGTTCAGAAAAAAACTGACCTTCCAATCGAAAAGGTTGCAACACCAAATGTTTTTTCGATTGCCGATATGGAAAAGTTTTTCAATGCTAAATCTACTACTTTCCTGAAAGCTTTAATTTATAAAGTTTACAACTGCGCTGTTGATTTGAGTGCAAATGAATTCTACAAAAATGCACAAAAAGTTACTGAAGGTGGAGAATCTTATATTCCTGAAACATATTTCTGTGTATTGATAAGGGGAGACCTTGATGTAAATGAAGCAAAACTTGCTGCAGCTTTGAAGGCAAGCGGAGCAGAACTTGCAAATGATGAAGATGTCCTTAAATATTCAGGTGCTCCTCATGGTTTTGTTGGTCCTGTGGGAATTAAAATTCCAGTTTTGGCTGATTTATCTACTGTTGATATGCATGACTGCATCGCTGGTTCTGGCGAAAACGGTTACCACATCAAACATGTGGAACCTGGTCGTGATTTTGTTCCGTTTATGACTGCCGATGTTCGCACCTGTAAAGAAGGTGACAAATGTCCTGATTGCGGTGGCACTTTTTACATGAAAAAAGGCAATGAACTTGGTCACATTTTCAAGCTTGGTACAAAATATACAAAACCAATGAATGTTACTTATCTTGATATGAGTGGAAAACCTGTTACTCCATTGATGGGATGTTATGGAATTGGTGTGGATAGAACTTTGGCAAGCATTATTGAAGGTCATCATGATGATAAAGGAATAAAATGGCCGATGAGCGTTGCTCCTTATCAGGTTGCAATTATCCCAATTCAATATAAAGATAAGATGAAAGAAGTTTCTGACAGGCTTTATGAAACTTTGGCTAATGCTGGAATTGAAGTTTTGCTTGACGATAGAAATGAACGTCCGGGTGTTAAATTTACAGATTCTGAACTGATTGGATATCCTGTTCGCATTGTTGTAGGGGACAAAAATCTTCCAAATGTTGAATTTAAAATCCGTGATGTTGAAAATGCAGAACTTGTTCCTCAGGATGAAGTTGCACAGAAAGTGATTGATTATGTTCGTGCAGAATTAGACAAATTGAATGCCTGATGTATAATTCTAAGTTTACAACTAAAACAGCTGCGTAAGATAAGAATCATTGAAATACAGTGATTTTATCTTACTTAAAGTTTGCGTTGCAAATATAATGATTAATTGGAATCTTTATGAGAATACTAAAAAAAGTAATTTTATGTTTGATTTTGAGTTCTCTGACGACTTTTTCGTTTGCGTTGCCAGGTTTTAAACCTTTTTTGCCTGATTTAAATGGCGAATATGTTTATTACAAAGACAACACTTTTGAACGTGAAAGTTATATTGGGCTTCTTTGTTACGACGAAAACACTTTTCAGTTGCGTTATTATGCTCCTAAAACTGCCAGTTTGCCGGAAAAAATAGTCGCAACTTTGATGACTGTAGATTCTTCGAAAAATTTTATGGATATAGTGGGCGAAAATGTGATTGCAGCTGATTATTCCAGCGAAGAAGATGTTGATATTGTAAATTATCTTCATAATTTGATGTATGATTTTTCGGCACAGAGAATTTCGCTTGGCGAACTTTCTCCGCAAACTGAAAATTACAAAAATAATCTTTCTTTGCAAGAAAACGGTTTAAAAGTGTCTGCTGATTTACCTCAGTTTGGTGGCGAAGTTTACATTACTTATGATTGTGTAATTCCGTTTTTTAATGTAAAACAAATTTCAAATCCAGATGGAAAGGTTCTTTTTGAATGTGTTTCTCTTGGAAAAATAAATTCTACAGAGGATACTTCATTTGACCGTTATGTAAGAATTCCAGAATCTGGCAGAGTGAAATTAAATTCTGTTAAACCGAAAAAATCCAAAAAAATGGAGTGTTCGGTTGGAAATCAAAAAATCACTTTGGATGAAACTTGGGAACAAAAAAATGAAATGATGTGGGTGCAAAACAATGATGCAATCATTACAATGGCGATATATCAAAAACCAAAAGATGAAGTTCCGCCTTTTTATTTTCAGTATATCTTGATTCGTCTTTTACTTGAAACAAAAGTTGATAACATCATTGATTATGCTTCAAGTGAAGTAATTTTCATGGAAAATGGGTTTAAAATAAATGCAACAAGTTTTATGCCAAGTGCATCGAAAACTTATTATACAATCAAATATCTGACGTTGAATGATGATGGCGATTATGATTTTATGTCATTTGCTGCAACAAAATCTGCTTATATTCAAAAACGCAGTTATTTTGATAAGATTTTAAAAACGTATACTACAAAATAATATTACTAAAATTTGTGATTTTTTTAATTATTATGGTAGTTGTGTAAAATTTTGTTTTTAGTTGAAAGTGTGGCAAGGATAGTAGCCCCTGCGAAGCAGTCCACTGGACTGAGCGAAGCGAGGGAAGCGGATGAGCGTTAGCGAAGGGCGCATAGCCTGTTTTTGGTTGGTGAGCTTGTCGAACCAACCAAAAGCCACCCAGATTATAAAAAGTATAACTTTTTTTGGAATATTTTTATTTTAAACCTCAAAGATGCGTGGTTCCTTTTTTGGGGGACTTTATTTTATTTGCAGGAGTTTCTGATGAAGAATATTAATTTGCCTGAAATTTTTGGAAGTCTTGTTTTTAATCAGTCTGTGATGAAGCAAACTTTACCTACTGACACTTATAAAGCTTTGAAGCACACGATGGATGAAGGCACTCCGTTAAATCTGGAAGTGGCAAATCAGGTTGCTGAAGCTATGAAAAACTGGGCAATATCAAAAGGTGCTACGCATTATTCTCATTGGTTTCAGCCGCTTACTGGCATTACTGCAGAAAAACATGATTCTTTTTTAACTCCAGCCGATGAAGGCAAAATTCTTATGAATTTTAGTGGAAAAGAATTGATAAAAGGTGAACCGGATGCTTCATCTTTTCCAAGTGGCGGTAAACGTTCAACTTTTGAGGCACGAGGTTACACAGTTTGGGATCCAACTTCGTATCCTTTTGTAAAAGACCATACTTTGTGCATTCCGACAGCATTTTGTTCTTGGACCGGTGAAGCTCTTGATAAAAAAACTCCGCTTTTACGTTCAATGGAAAGTTTAAATAAGCAGTCTTTGCGCATTCTCAAGTTGTTTGGAAATGATGCAAAACACGTCACTACAACTATGGGACCTGAGCAGGAATATTTTTTGGTGGATGAAAAACTTTATCAAAAACGTAAAGACTTAAAAATGTGCGGACGAACATTATTTGGAGCAAAACCTGTAAAAGGACAGGAAATGGACGACCAGTATTTTGCTGCAATTAAACCGCGTGTTATTGAATATATGGAAGATTTGAATGCTGAACTTTGGAAGCTTGGCATTTATGCAAAAACAGAACATAACGAAGGAGCTCCTGCGCAGCACGAAATGGCTCCGATATTTACTACTTCAAATCTTGCAGCAGACCAAAATCAGCTTACGATGGAAATTATGAAAAAAGTTGCCCGACGTCATGGTTTGATTTGCCTTTTGCATGAAAAACCTTTTGCTGGAGTTGCTGGAAGTGGTAAACATAATAACTGGTCCATTGCTACAGATAAAGGCGAAAATCTTTTTGCACCAGGAAAAACTCCTCGCGACAATGCTCAATTTCTTCTTTTTTTGACTGCGGTAATTAAAGCTGTTGATGATAATCAGGATTTGCTTAGGTATTCTGTTGCAAGTGCTGGAAACGACCATCGTCTTGGGGTAATTGAAGCTCCTCCTGCCATTATGTCAATTTACATAGGAGATGAACTTGAAGAGGTTTTGGAATCAATCAAAGAAAATAAATCTTACGCAAATCAAGTGGGAGCAAAACTTAATATTGGTGTTGATGTTTTGCCTGCAATTCCAAAGGATTCTACTGACCGAAACCGCACTTCTCCGTTTGCATTTACTGGAAATCGTTTTGAATTCCGTTCGGTTGGAAGTTCCCTTTCGATAAGCGGACCTAACACAATTTTGAATTCTATTTTGGCAAATACTTTGTGTGATTTTGCTGATGAACTGGAAAAAGCAAAAGATTTTGATAAGGATTTGCAGGCTTTAATCAAAAGAGAAATCACAGCACATTGGAAAATTTTGTTTAATGGAAATGGATACACAGAAGATTGGGTAAAAGAAGCTGAAAAACGTGGACTTAAAAATTACCGCACAACGCCGGAAGCAATCGAACATTATCTTGACAAGAAAAATGTGGATTTGTTTACGCGCATGCAAATCTACACTCCAGAAGAAATGCAAAGCCACTATGATATCAAACTGGAAAAATATTGTCAGGTTTTGAATATCGAAGTGAATACAATGGTCGAGATGGTAAACAAAGATATTTTGCCTTCTTGTTTTAAATATATGAACATTCTTGCTGATACAAACGCAAAGATGCTCAATATTGGCGGCAGCAGCGTGATTCAGAATCTGCTCAGAAAACTGGATAAACTTGCCTCGCAATTAAACGCTGAACTTGAAAAACTGGAAGATTCGCATGCAAAAACAAAAGAAATCAAGGATTTACTTGCTGCTGCAAAATCTTATGCTTTTGAAATATTGCCAGCCATGCAAAAAGTGCGAACTGTAGCCGACCAGATAGAAGAACTTTTAGGCGAAGATTGCAAACCGTTCCCAAGTTATGAAGATTTACTTTTTAGTGTTCAATGATTTGGAGATTTTTTCTATTAAAAAGTAGATTCCAAAACCTGAAAAAACGGAAATCATTTTATCAACTATATTTACAGGCAATCTTGCAAGAAATGAACTAAACCAAATATTTATTTTTTGAGATACAAGATTGTATGTAATGTAGTCTATTTGTGTGTAATCAATATAATTCGGGTCATTTAGAAGAAAAAATGAATAAATAAAAGAGCCTTCTAAACTGATGATTACTGTTGAAACAAAAACAAGAAGGACAGAACGGAAGAAAAATAAATCTGAATATCGAGTTACTATCAATCTTGTTAATAAAGTTCCAGTGATACAACAAACAGCATATAATAAATGAAAAGAAGAACAATGATATATAAGAAAAAAAATAAATGTGTAAACTATTCCAACAATACTACCGCATAAAATACCGTAACAACTTGCCGTATAAACAAAAATCATATCAAGAAAAAGAGGAATATTAAGAATCTGAATAAAAAAATAGGCTGCAAAAAAATTTAATGGAATAAAAAACGCCGATAAAATAAGTTGTGATTTAATAGAATGTTTTTTGAAGATCAATTTGTTTTCTCTCCTAATAGAATAATTTTTTGTTTGTCTTTATGGTTTATTTTTAAATAGTTTACAGCAAATATATCTTTATTGGTATTTATCAATAAGTTCTTTTTTTGATGCAACACCTAGTTTTGATAAAATTCTAGTCCAGTAATTATTGATTGCTCTCTTTGAAATATTCATCAATACTGAAATCTGGTCATCATTTTTGCCTTGTAAATAAAGTTCTGTTAGTTCTTTTTCGCGTTTTGTAAGACTATTGAATAGATTAGTATACACAACATAATCAGAAGTAAGATTTTCTTCAATATAGATTTTATTTTGACTTGCATTCTGCATAGCTTTTAGTAAAACAGATAAATCGGCATTTTTGGAAACATAACCAAGTGCACCAAGAGAAATAGCTTTTTCTACAATGCCAGCACCTTTGAACATAGAATAGCAGATACAGTTAATATTATGAAAATTTTTAGTTATATATTTTATCAAAGAAAATCCGTCTTCTTCATTATCTTCTTGATGACCAAGATTAATATCAACTATACAAATAATAGGTTGAATATTTATAATAGAGTGGGGGGGGGTATTTGTATAATCATTTAAAAATCTTTTTGCATCTTCTACTGTTGAAAAAGTGCCAATACATTTAAAATCGCTTTTTTCCTCTATAATTTTACAAACTCCCTGACAAACTAAATTATGATCTTCAACCATTATAAAATTCATATTTTCATTATACTACAACTAATAAAAAAATAAAGAAGTTTCTTTATATTGTTTTTTTAAGTTCTAAGAGCGATTATAACTGTTGTTCCTTCGCCTTCTTCAGAAAGATATGTTATACTACCTCCAATTTCTTTAAGGCGAATTTTAATATTTTGAAGACCGAAATGTTTTAAATTATCGCCTTTATTAATATTTGGTTGTTGATTTATTTCATCAAATCCATTTGAAGAATTTGCATATTTGAGAAAATTTTCATCAAGACCTTTACCATCATCAGAAATGAATATTATAACACCTTTATGAATTTTATCATTATGGCAAGCATTACGAATCAACAATGTAACTTCATTTGCTTTGCTATGCTTTTGAATATTAGATAAAATCTCCATAATTACTCTAAAAAGATGATGAAATATTTTTTTGTCTATCAGATTAAAATTAACTTCTGGTAAAATCGTAATGGAAGTTGAAATGCCCGAACGTTTTTGAAAAGCGTCAATAGAAATTTTCAAAGCTTCGGAAAATTGACCTTTATCCATATCTAAAGAAGAAAGTGTATAACAAGCATTTCTTAGATTTTCAATACAATCTGATTGATTTTTTTTTATTTCTGCAGCTAGTTTTTTGTCTGAAATTTTATCAGCTAGAATAGAAACATAACGCATTTGCTGAGCAACAGAGTCGTGAAGTTCGAGAGCAATACGACGGCGTTCTTCGTCTTGTGTATTATTTGTAATCATAAGAATTTTTTCTGCTTCTTTTCGTTTTGCATATGTAAATTGATAAACAATCAAAAGAAACATGACTATCAAAATCAAAAAACCCATAAAGATTGTAATTTGTAAGAAAATTTTATTACTTTGTTGAGAAATTTTATTTTTTGAAAAATAATAAGATGCCATTAAGTTAGAGAGAATTTGCATATCAAGATTTTGACAAGCGTTTTGCATATCCAGTAACATTTGTTTCAAATTATATATGTTCAGGGTAACAGGAAAATTGTTGAACTCAATTTCTTTTTCCAAAGCTAAATGCAATTCTTGCTGATAAAGTGTAATAGTTTGGGAATCTGCACCAGAAATGTATGCATTTTTCAATTTTTCGTATTTTTGAAAAATATCAATATCGCTGGAATTATTGTCATTCTGCGCAAACAAACTGCAGATGCAAAAAAATATCAAAATCATCAGACAAAATGTTTTTTTCATAATAATTATTATATCACCAAAATCATGGTTTTTCACGTAACAAAGTTTGATAATAAACAAAGAGGGAGAAGTCTCTCCCTACGCCCGCACGTTGTTGCGGGCTACCCTCTCGCCTAGGGGGATATATCCCCCTAAAACCCCAAAAGTTTTTTTTAACTGGGGACATATAAACGAGGTCTGTCCCTGGCTCGTGTGAAAAACTTGAATGCCAATTAAAAAATTAGTTATCACGAGCCACGAGTTTTTTTACGCTTCGCTAAAAACTCGGAAACATTGAGTTACAAAACGAGGTCTGTCCCTGGCTCGTGTGAAAAACTTGAATGCCAATGAAAAATTAGTTATCACGAGCCACGAGTTTTTTTTACGCTTCGCTAAAAACTCGGAAACATTGAGTCATAAAACGAGGTCTGTCCCTACTTTATATAAAATGGTTACAATTAGTGAAAAAAATCACCAAAAAATGATTAACAAATAAACACTACAAAAATAAAATTATATGTTATAATCAATTTTTATTACTCGTCAAAAATACTAGGGGGATTTACAATGAAAAAATTTTTTTCTGTTTTGTTAAGCATTATTTTTGCTTTGGTTTTACTTGTTACTCTTCTTTTCAACATTGTTAGAGTAAATGTAACACCTTCAAAAATCATGGATTTAAGTGCAAGCATGGTCAATGCTTTGGCAATGCTTCAAAATAATGATACAGGTTTGTTCTACACAGACCAGAAAATCATTACACCTGCTGGCTATCAGATTGAAGGCATGGATATTGAAATCGATTTGAATAATCTTGATTTAGGAGAACTTATACAAGAAATTGCAAAAGAAAATGGTTATGATTTTGCAATAGATGAAGAACTTATTGCCGATATTTTGAGCGATCCTGAAACAAAAGATCTAGTCGATAATGTCATGAATCAGGCAGTAGAATATATGGCTGGAAAAACTGATACTATTGATCTGAATCCAGACAAAATTGAATCTGTTGTTACTAAAGGTATCAAAAAAATAGAAGAAAAAACTGGCGAAAAAATTGAATATGATGCTGCTGAACTTAAAGCAAACATTGCAACTGGAGTCGAAGAAGCTCTTCCTGCCGTAACAGAAACTTTAGATACTGTAAAGGAAGAAAATAAAGCAGAATTAGGTGCAGTGTTAAAAGTTCTTGATTTTCTTTCTGTAAAATATCTTGTAATCATGATAGCCGTTCTTGTAGTTCTTGCTGCAATCATCTTTGTTTTGAATATGAATGTTTTTACACTTTTCAGATACATTTCCATTCCTTCAATAGTAGTAGGCATTATTCTGATTGTAATAGGGTTGATGAATGGTGTTGTTAATTCTGTAGTTGCAGATATTCTTAAAGCTGATTTTGAATCTTTAATTAAACCTGTTTCTGTTCTTGTTTCAACAATTTTCCGTCAATTCCTTACATATGGAATCTGTGCTTTTGTTCCAGGTGTTGCTTTGTGTGTAGTAGGATTTATAAACAAGAAAAAACAAATCGAACCATCAAAATAATTTTCGAATAAACACTAAGTTTATCAATAAACTCTTTTTCATTAGTTAATTAATCTGATAAAAAAGAAAGCCTGCTGATTTATGAATTCACTCCCAATCAGCAGGCAATTTTGTAAGGAAAACTATGAAACAAACTGATAAACACATCCCCAAATGATTCTTATTCTACTGTGATACTCTCAGGAGGTTCCGCAGTCCATCTTTTTTGTGTTTTCCATGTAGTGTAGTTATCATGTTGCCAAATAGAAAACAGTGTTTTTTCTTTATCAGCATAATCGTCATATTTACCATAACTTATTTCTACAGTTTGACCTGGTTCAATCTTTACTTTTTTTGACATTGGATGAGGATTGTTTTCAGTGTTATCATCAAAAGCTAAAAATTGTGACCAAATTGTATACCCAGTATTATTTGTAACTGGAATTTTACATAGCTCCTCTTCTACAGTAAAATCAAATTCAGAATACTCTGGTTCTGAAATTGTCCACCACCCCTTTTGTTCTCCTTCACTAACTAACTCAATTGAATATGAAGTAGTTTGATAGTAAAAAAGATAAGAATTACGATAACCAGAAGTTCCCCACGAATCATCGTTTATGTCGTTTTCAGAACTAAACATTACTTGAACTCTTTTATCCTTGAATTTAGAAAAATCAAAATCTAAATCAATTGTTTTTCCCTGTTGTAACGATTTTGTGTCGCTCACAATTGTTCTGTAGCCTTCTTGCCCTTTTTGTTTTGTAGTATCAATGGCCGCAAGCTTTAAATAAACAGTTCTATTTACATTATTTGTAATATGGATTTTACCGTCAGTAAATGTTGGTGGTTCTTCTGGTGCTGGATTTTGCGGACATCCACATAAAAAAATGGCAATAATTATTAATGCCAAAACTGGGAAAATTCTTTTCATATAATCCTCCAATAAAATATTTTTTAAACAGTGCATAACGACACTATAAAAATCATTTTATCAGAGAAAATTTCCTTTGTAGTGAGTATAAGATAATCGTTATTTGAAGTTTTATTTCACTATATATTGATGAAAAAAATCACTAAAAAATAATGTAAAAAAACACTTTATTATGATGATTTTTTACTCACTACAATTTTTTTTAGTGATGATAAAATAATGATAAAGAAAAAAACATTATTTACGAGGTTTAAAAATGAAAAAAATTATGTCTTTCTTTTTTATTTTTGCAATTTTTATCAATTTTGTTTGTGCAGAAGTTAAAAAAATGGAAATCAATTTAGCTACAATGACAGATACTATGGTTCTAAAATACAATAAATGGGGAACTGAAGGTTTTGGTCGATGGCAGAGCATGGAAGAAGATATTACAGGGGCATTTAATGGTAATCTTCCCCAAAAAGGCGACATGCTTAATATTACTTGGAAAGGAACAAGTGATATTGATATCAAAAATCTTTATATGCTAATTGTGGATATTGATGAAGAAAACAACTGGACTCATCTTCTTTCTGATGCAAAAATGAAAATTTCTGTTGCACAAAGCATTAAAGGCGGACAAGAATTTACAATTAATGCAATAAAAACTCTTGATTTTTCACCTAAAACAAATGTTAAAGTTTTTCTTTGTTGTGGTGAAAAAGATATCGATAAAACAGCATTTCTAACTTCCAGTATTCCTGAAGGTGTAGAAACACAAACAAAACCTTACAATGTTCTTGGAGTAAAATTTGGTTCTAATAAATGGCAGGCAAAAGTATTGGATAATGTAATTACCTGGGAAAAAGGTTTTGATAACGGAAATGCAGGATGGAATTTCGCAGATATAGATTTATCTGCTTATGAACGGGTTCGTGTTGAAGTAGAAAGTTCAAATGCATCGAATTCACTAAGAATTGCTCAAAGTGATTGGTCAAATAATCATGGATTTGGAAAAACAGGAAAAAACGTTTATGAAGCGTATCTTTCAGGTTCAAATAGTTTTGACAGAGATTTACCTCCGTTGGATCCTTCAAAAGGTTTATTTATAATGTTGGATCAATGGAATAATGGTGAACCAAGAACCGAAGAAAAAACAACAATTGTAAAAAGCATAAAATTTTTAAAACCGGGAGAATATGAAGAATCTGGTGCATTAAGCATTTTTGGACATTCGTTAGGTGCAATCGAAGAAAACTGTGAAATTCAAGATAATACAATTATATGGAAAAAAGGAATAAAAGAAGGTTATGCTGGATGGAATCTTTCAGGAATAAACCTTTCTGAATATGCTTCTGTAAAAATCACTATCGAAAAAACTGACGTAAAGTTGGGAGGATTGTTTATTTCTGATATGTATGGTGGAAATTGGAAAAGAATGATAGAAGTTGCTCCAAACACTTATGAATTATTACTTACAGGAGAAAATTCAGATTCTACTGAACCTCCACTTGATACTTCTAAAGGTGTTCAATTTAGAATTCAATTGTACAATAACAAACCATTAAAAAAGAATATGAAGACAATTGTAAAAAGTATTGAATTAACAAAATCATTCAAAGAAATAAACGAAAACCTAAAAATCGAAGGTGTAGAATTCGGTTCAAATAAATGGAATGCTTTTGTTTCTGATGGAGGTGTCATTGATTGGGAATGGGATAAAAAAGAAAAATATCCTTGTTGTGGATGGAATGTTAAAGATGTTGATTTATCTGAATATAAAGGTATTCGTATAGAATTGGAGTCTACAGATATTCCTGTTGATATAAGAATGATTCAAAATGAAGGTGGAGTTTGTCATATTTTATATAATGAAATAAAACCTGGAATATATGAAGTAAGATTTGATGGTTCTGAATATTCTGGAATTTGGCCTGAAGGTGCATCTTGGAATATCGATAATGGAATAGATGAAATTCATATTCGTGCAGTCAATCTTTCGAAAAAAGGATTAAAAACTATTGTAAAATCTGTTTCTTTGATCAATAAAGATGAAAAGGATGTTCAGCAACCAGCTCAGCTTATGTTAAATGGAGCAAAACTTGGTTCCAAAATGACATATGCATGGATAGATGATGATTTTTCTATAAATTGGAAGAAAAATAATTGGACAGAATGTGGTTGGAAAGTTGAACAAATTGATGGTGAAATTCTGGAAATAAAAGTTTTGTCATCAGATGTTCCTTTACGATTGAGAGTTCGGACTTTGGACTACAAAAATGGAGTTTCATATTCTGATGATGGTTCTCACATTTTTAAGATTAATTTAAAAACAAAAAAACAAATTAATCAAAGAGGAAGTCAAAAAGATCCTGAATGGGAAGAAACTACAAAAAAAGTTGATTACTCTCAAGGTTGTTACATAACTTTGGAAGCAAAAGACGGAGTTTACAAAGAAGGCAAAAAAACAGTCGTAGAATACATCAAAGTTGAATAACCTCTGTTTTAAATAAAAAAATCCACCTATAGTTTTATTTCTATCAGGTGGATTTTTTTGTTTTTTGTATAATTTTAGTTTAATTTATTTTCCACTTGTTTCCGTCTTTTGTGAAACGTTTTGCATTCACTTCAAGCAGACGTCCGTCATCGCCAAGCATTCTAATCATTGATGTGATTGGATTTACTTCGATGATTTTAAAATCAGTTCCATCGTAATGCAGTCGAATACCTTCATTTGGCAGAACTCTTCGAGCTTCGTTGTACCAATCAAATTCATAAGAAAGACAACATAAAAGTCGTCCGCATTGGCCAGAAATTTTCATGGAATTCAAAGAAAGATTCTGGTCTTTCGCCATTTTGATGGAAACAGGGCGCAATTTGTCTGAAATGGCATTACAGCAAAAAGGTCTTCCGCAAACGCCAAGTCCACCGGTTATTCTTGATTCATCGCGCACGCCAATCTGGCGCAATTCAATTCGCATTTTGAAAATTGAAACTAAATCTTTTACAAGTTCCCTAAAATCAACACGATTATCAGAACTGAAAAAGAAAAGAGCCTTTTGTTCTTCAAAAAGAAAATGTGTTTCCACAAGTTTCATGTCAAGTTTGTGGAGTGCTGCTTTTTCTTTAAAAATAGGGAAAGCTTCTTTTTCTTTTTGTTTAAGTTCTTCTCGCTTTTTTAAGTCTTCGGCAGTTGCTTTTCTGTCAATCTGTACAATGTCAGACTGTTTTATTCCCATTGGACATTTTGAAGTGCCCAAAACTTTTGCCATATCTTTTCCGTATCGTGTTGGAGTGATGACAAAATCTCCCGCTTTTAATTCAATTTTTTCAGGAGCTTTTGCGTAAATTGTTTCGCAAGAATATTCCAATTTCAAATGATAAAGCGGATAGTCAAATACAAGTTTTTCTGTTGGGGTAATTCCAACATCACTGTCTTCGAGAGAAGCTAAATTTTCTGTCTCATCATCTATATCTGTTTCAAAAATATCACTCATATACTTATCTTATTATATCCTAAAAAAAAACAAAATATCAGTTTTAGATAAATTTTTCCTTTTATTATACAATTTATGAACTTATCAAGTCTACAATTAAACCTTTAATTTCATTAATTTGTGCTAAAATTTTCAGGTTGTCAATTTGATTTTCAAGTGTTGCCTGCGTCATTTCATCAAGTTTCTTGTTTATTACTGTGATTTGATATTTCGGATCGATTATGTGTGGGGGAATTGTGTAGTTTGAGAAAAAATTCGTTCTGGAAGGAACCATCAAATCGTGTCCAAATCTGTTTTTTCGCCTTTTGGATGATATTTCATAATTATTTCTGACTACAAAAAGAATAAACTGACCAACTGCTTCTTTAAATTTTTTGATGTTTTCCTGATTGACTTCGCTCGAAAGGTCATTTCCAGTCAAATCGACTGCATCTTTAAGATAAACTGCTGCATCTTCCAGCGTCATTGTGGCGATTTCAGGAGGAAGTCCAGTTACTGAAAAAGCTGGTTCAACATCTTCCTGCTTAGAAAGAAGGCTTGCGAATTTTGATTTTTTAGTTTTATCGATTTCCTGTTTTTTTTGATTTTTGTTTATGCCGTTACTTGCAGTGTTTTGGACACCAGCGAAATAAAAATTGTTTCCAATTGAATCAATTTCAGCCATTTATAGAGAAACCTTTTGCTTTATAGCCACAGCCTGCAAATATTCATCAGAAATCTTTGAGAATTTTTGTTCATCTTTAATAGAAATAAAATGTCCGTGAATGATTGCATCCTGTTCTACCTGCACTTTGTGCGAAATAATGTCACCAACCACTGCTGCTGCTGACAAAATTTTGATGCTTTGTGTAGCTTCTATGTTGCCAAGAACAATTCCACCGATAATTACTGATTTTGCTTTAATGTTACCACGAATTCTTGCATTTTCACCGATGATGATATTTCCGTCCGTTTCCAGATTTCCGTCAATGTCACCGTCAATTCTGACAAAACCATTAATCCTTATGTTTCCTGTGATTGCAGAACCTTGTCCTAAAATTGTATTGATAGAAATGTCATCAATTCGTAAAGCCATAAAAACCTATTTTGATAAATTAATATTGATATATTTTGCAGGGTCAACTACATCTGAACCAATGTGAATTTCGTAATGAAGATGAGGTCCAGTAGAAATACCAGTGTTACCGATTGTTCCGATTATATCACCCTGGTCAACTGTCTGTCCTTTTTTTACCCTGAACGAATTCAAATGAGCATAACGTGTGTACATACCGTGATTATGTTTAATGATGATGTAGTTACCAAAACTATTGTCAAAAGCTACAGTTACAACCTGACCAGAAGCAGTTGCCAAAACAGGGTCGCCAGAACGCCATGTAGAAAAGTCAATTCCTTTGTGAATGTACCAGTTTCCGTGTAATGGATGAATATTTGGACCAAACTGCATGGAAATGTGATAATTTGGATTTTTTACAGGACAAATACTTGGAATTTCAGTAAAAAGATTCTGCTGTGTTTTGAGCATTTTACCAATCTGTTCAATTGGTTTGACAGCATCTTCCAAATAAGTTGTAAGTTCTCTGACATCTGCAACTTCCCTTGTTGTGCCGGATGCCATTTCCGAAGAACTGAATAGTGAAGATAAATCACTGTTTGATGAAGAAACTTCATTTTTTGTTTTGAGCTGTTCTATTCCAAGCAAAGAAAGACTTTGTGAAAGCGAAGTTTGAAAACGTTTTGCTGCCTGAAAAAGATTTGCGTTTTCATCACGAAGTTCATCAAGGCTTGCAAGCGTTTCTCGGTTTTGCTCAATCAAAGTGGAAATTTCATTGTTTTTTGCGATGGAACGATTATTAAAATAGAAGAAAGATGCCAAAACTCCTGCAGAAATGATAAAAGTCAAAATCATGGCAAAAATGTTTGTCTGAATGTTTATGACTTTACTTTGCGAATGAGGAACAATCATGATTGTAAGTTTTCTGTCCAAAACCTTGAAAACACGAACAAACCCCATTCCAATTGACCTAAAAAAGGAACCAAATCCTTTTGTAAAGTTTGAGGCAACCCGTTTTTCAATTTTTTTTATAGCTTTATGAGTTTTAGGCATACGATAAAAGTATATCACACAGTAATAATTTATGTCAAATTAATACATAAATTAACAAAATTCTATTTGACGGTTTTTAATTCCTATGTTAAATTATCGGTATAACTATGTCTATTCTTTAGCAGAAAAATAAAAAACTGCTTTTCTGGGCAGGTGTTTTAGAATGTCTGTAAAAGAATGACAGAACCATCTTATTTCACAATTGGGTTTGCGTTGCAAACTTTTTATCATTTACGTTTCTTCAAATCAATGAGAAACGCCTAAAAAGTCATCGGCGAATGTCAATTTGCTGCAGGTGATTTTTTATGGGAGAAAAGCCATGAAGTTATTTGATACTCACGCTCACATCGGGCTTATTTACGATGATCCTATTGAACAATTACGCGTTATTCAGCAGGCAAAGCAGGCTGGAGTTGCAAGAATTGTTAGCATTAATAACAGTTTGTATGATTTTACAAAAAATTATGCACATTTAAAAAATATTTCAGGGATTTATCATGCAGTTGGAGTTGCTCCGTCTGAAGTTACAAATCCTGGAGCTGATTGGATTAATACAATAGAAAAATCTCTTTCTTTGCCTAATGTTGTTGCCGTTGGTGAAACTGGATTGGATTATTACAAACAGTTTGGTGATAAACGCTCTCAAATTGAACTTTTTATCACTCAGTTGGAAATTGCACAGGCTCATAATCTTCCTGTCATCATTCACAATCGTGATGCAGGCCGCGATGTTTATGATGTTTTAACTGAACGCATGCCTGATGCTGGTGCCATTTTGCATTGTTATTCTGAAGATGCCGCTTATGCAAAAAAATGTCTGGATAAAAACATTTGGTTCAGTTTCGCTGGAAATTTAACTTACAGAAATGCACGAAATCTTCATGAAACAATTATGAATCTTCCTGTAGATAGAATTTTGATAGAAACAGAAAGTCCGTTTATGATTCCTGCAGAATTCCGTGAGAAAAAACGAACTATGCCAAAATATCTGCCTTCTACTGCAAAATTCCTGGCTGAAATGCTTGATATGGATTTGGAAGAATTAAGTGCACAGCTTTGGAAAAACAGTTGCAAGGCATTTAATCTGCCAGAATAATCTGAAATGAACTTTTTTCATCCTGTAAAGATAGGAAATGTTGAATTAAATGGAAATCTCTTTTTGGCGCCTGTTGCCGGTTACAGTGATGCGGCTTTTCGTTCTGTCTGCATAGAAAATGGAGCTGCATTCACTTATACTGAAATGGTGAGTGCCGAAGCACTTGTGCGAAACAATTTGAAAACAGAAGTGCTGATGCAGCGCGGCTACAACGAAAAAGCTTATGCTGTCCAAATTTTTGGCGGTCAGGAAAATGTGATGGCAGAGGCTGCAAAAATCGTTTTGCAAAAAACTAATTGCGAAGTGATTGATATAAACTGCGGTTGTCCTGTTCCAAAAATTGTAAAAACTGGTGCCGGTTCGGCACTTACAAGAGATCCTGACAGACTTTATAAAATTGTAAAGGCGGTGACAGACGCTGTACGCGAAAGTGAAAATCCTGAAGTTCCAGTTACAGTAAAAATCCGTTCAGGTTGGGAACAGAAAATGATGACCTGGAAAGAAGCTGCTTTGGCGGCGCTTGAAGGTGGAGCAAAAGCAATTACAATTCATCCGAGAACAAAAGCACAGGGGTACGAAGGTCATTCTGACTGGTCTATAATGAAAGATTTGGTTGATTTGGTTGATAAAAAAGTGCCGGTTTTTGGTTCTGGAGATTTGTTTAAACCTGAAGATGCAAAAAAAATGCTTGAACAAACTGGTGTAGATGCAGTTATGTTTGCGCGCGGAGCAATGGGAAATCCTTTTATTTTCAAAGATACAGTTTCTTTTCTTACAACAGGAAGTTTTGAACCAGTTCCGGCTGAAGAACGTATAAAAACAGGATTCAAGGAATTGGAACGCCTTGTAAACGAAACTTCAGAAAAACATGCCTGCCTTGAAATGCGCAAACGTTTTGCAGCGTATTCAAAAGGAATTCAAAATGGAGCCGAATTGCGGGCAAAAATAGTACACGCTGCCACTGTTCAGGAATATAAAGAAATTTTTTCGGATTTTATTTAATAGATTTCGTAGATTGAATAGATTTTGCATTGATTTCAAGTATTACTCTTATAGAATAAAAAATATTTTTATGGTAAATTTTTTATCATGAAAAATAATGAGATTTCCGCTGATGAACAATACAATAAAATGGTAAACACACCTGTTTCTAAACTGATTGCGAAACTTGCCGTTCCTACTGTAATTTCCATGCTTGTAACTTCTATTTATAATATGGCGGATACTTTTTTTGTATCGCAGATTAATACACAGGCGAGTGCAGCTGTTGGCGTAGTTTTTCCGATTATGGCGATAATTCAGGCATTTGGATTTACGCTTGGAATGGGTTCGGGAAGTCTTGTTTCTATCAGATTAGGACAAAAACGAAACTCAGACGCAAATGTAATTGCTTCGACAGCATTTTTTGGTTCACTTTTTTTTGGCGGAATTGTAACACTTTTTGGAAATCTTTTTACTCCTCAAATTCTGCGGTTTATCGGTGCTTCTGAAACAGTCCTTCCTTATGCACAGGATTATGCAACTTATATTTTCTGGGGTGCACCTTTTATTTGTGCTTCTTTTGTGATGAATAATGATTTGCGTTCGGAAGGAAAAGCTTATCTTTCTATGATTGCACTTACTTCTGGCGGCATTTTAAATATTATTCTTGACCCAATTTTTATTTATGGATTCAAACTTGGCATAAGCGGAGCGGCGATTGCGACTCTTGTGAGCCAGTTTATAAGTTTTTCCATTTTACTGAGTTTTTATTTAAGAAAAAAAACTGTTGTCAGAATAAACATAAAAAACGTGAGTGTAAAAGACGGAACTTTATGGAAGATAATTTGCACAGGTTTTCCTTCTATGGCTCGTCAGGGGTTGGCAAGCATAGCAAGTATTCTTTTGAATACTTCTGCTTCCGTTTATGGTGATGCGGCAATTGCGGCAATGTCCATAGCAACAAAAATTTTGATGTTTGTGGCAAGCATTATGATTGGAATAGGGCAGGGATTTTCTCCTGTAAGCGGATATAATTACGGGGCAAAGCGATTTGATCGCGTAAAAAAAGCATATTTTTTTATGGTTGCAAGCGGTTCTTCCATAATGTCCTTTTTTGCCATTATAATTTTCATTTTTGCAAGGCAGATTCTGCATTCCTTTATAGATGATCAGGCTGCTATTGATATTGGAGTGGTTGCCTTGCGGTGGCAAGTTTCATTTATTCCACTGCATCCTTTGATTGTGGGAACGAACATGCTTTTGCAATCGACACGGCACATAAAATCGGCAACTTTTCTTTCTATGAACAGACAGGGTGTTTTCTTTATTCCAGCAATTTTGATTTTACCAAGAATTTTAGGATTGACTGGTGTGGAAATTTCTCAGTTTGTTGCTGATGTTTGCAGTGCGATTACTGCAATTCCTTTTGCTATATCTTTTTTTAAGAAATTGAACATGCTGGAAAAGGAAGAGAATGCGGTGTTAGAAGAAAAACTGTAGGTAAAATTACCGCTTGACTATGTTGTTTTTTGGTTTTAAACTTTTTTGTATGTTTTGAAACTGGCTTAGGGCGTGGAGCTGCGCGAAGCGGCCACTGGACTGAGCGAAGCGAGGGAAGCGGCTGGAGCGATAGCGGAACAGCGGAAGGCCCGACCCCGAGCGAAGCGAGTGGGTAAGCCCCAAATTTGTATTCAAATTATTTTAATTATTGTTTGTAATCTTGGAGGATTAGAATGAAAACTGTTGCAGGTATTGACCTTGGAACTCAAAGTATGAAAGTGGTGATTTATGATTATGAAAAGAAAGAAATAATTGAAAAATCATCTTGCCCTATGGATTTGATTTCGGAAGCTGATGGAACTCGTGAGCAGAAAACTGAATGGTTTGACAAGGGGTTGGAAGTTTGTTTTGGTAAGCTTTCGGCTGAAAACAAGAAAACGATTGAAGCAATTGGTGTTTCTGGTCAGCAGCATGGTTTTGTTCCTCTTGATAAGGATGGTAAGGAGCTTTATAACATTAAGCTTTGGTGTGATACTTCTACTACTGAGGAATGTAAGATTATTACTGAAGCATGTGGTGGTGATGAAGCTGTTGTAGAAGCGTTGGGTAATTTAATGCTGCCTGGTTTTACTGCTCCTAAGGTTTTGTGGCTTAAACGTAATAAACCTGAAGCTTTTGCTGCCTTGAATTATGTTATGCTTCCTCACGATTATTTGAACTGGAAACTTACTGGCGAATATGTGATGGAATATGGCGATGCTTCTGGAACTGCTTTGTTTGATTCTAAAAAACGTGAATGGTCTAAAAAGATTTGTGATATTATTGATGGCGGGCTTTTGGCGAAGCTTCCAAAATTGATTGAAGCGCATCAGGTTGCTGGTAGAGTTTCTGCTCAGGCTGCTGCGGCTTATGGTATTCCTGAGGGTATTCCTGTTTCTGCCGGTGGTGGTGATAATATGATGGGAGCTGTGGGAACTGGTACTGTTGCTGATGGATTTTTGACTATGTCTATGGGAACTTCTGGTACTTTGTACGGTTATTCAGATAAGCCTATTGCTGATCCTGTGAATGGTTTGAGTGGTTTCTGTTCTTCTACTGGCGGATGGTTGCCGCTTTTGTGTACAATGAATTGTACTGTTGCAACTGAATTTGTGCGCGGGCTTTTCCAGATGGATGTAAAGGAACTTGATGGTGAGGCTGCTAAGGCTCCTTGTGGTTCGGAAGGTGTGCTTGTGATTCCTTTCTTTAATGGGGAGAGAACTCCTAACTTGCCTAATGGGCGTGCCAGCATAACTGGTTTGACTGCTGCAAATACTAATAGGGCAAATATTGCGCGTGCTTCTTTGGAAAGTGCGGTTTTTGCTATGCGCGGTGGTTTGGATGCTTTCCGTAAGCTTGGTTTCCAGCCTAAGGAAATCCGTTTGATTGGTGGTGGTTCTAAATCTCCTCTGTGGCGACAGATTGCGGCTGATATTATGAATCTTCCTATTCGAGTTCCTGCTTTGGATGAGGCTGCTGCTTTGGGTGGTGCTGTGCAAGCTTTGTGGTGTTTGAAAAATTTGAATGGAAAATGTGATATTGCTGAACTTTGTGCTGAACACATTTCTTTGGATACTTCAAAATCGGCTGACCCAATTGCTGAAAATGTTGCTGCCTACGATAAAGCTTACGCTGAATATTCAAAGATGGTTGAAACTCTGACTCCACTTTATAAATAATTATAAATAATTTTTTTTGACGAAGCGATATGGCTCGTGCTGAGTGCTGGAATACCAGTATCTGTTTTGTTTGCACGGGCCTTATTTTTTTAACAGTGAAAGGTTGTGCTGAAAAGTGATGGGAAGTTAGGTTTAAAACGAGGTCTGTCCCTGTTTTGGAAAAGTTAGGTTTAAAACGAGGTCTGTCCCTGTTTTAGAAGAGTTAGGTTTAAAATGAGATCTGTCCCCGTTTTCCCTGTTTTCAACACTTTGTTTTTCTGATAAAATGTAATTTATGGAAAAAAACGCAATAATTCATGTTGAAAATACTGAAAATCTTTTGGAGTTTGCTTCATATTTATCTAACGCGGGTTGGAATATTCTTACTGCTGATAAAACTGAAGATTATTTACTCAAGGAACACATTCCTGTAATTCATGAATCCGGGTTGACACCTGGCAGTTTGTATGTAAACGAAACTTCGCAAATCATCCGTCGTATTTTATTTTCAAAATATCTTGATGAAAATGATGAGAATTACGAAAGCGATGGTGATCACAATATTTTTATTGTCTGCATAAATATAAATCCCAAAATTTCCAATAGCAATCTTCTTATTGAAGATGAAAAACTTAAACGAATCGAAAATTTTTATCTTACTTCCATATTGCGCAATTCTTTTGCAAATTATCAAAATGTTCTTCTTCTGACGGATCCTAGTGATTATAAAGAAGTAATAATTCAGCTGCGAACAAATAAAATTTCCCACGAATTTAGAGAGTATCTTGCTGGAAAAGCTTTGAATTTGATTTCAGCTTATGATTCAGGCATTGCAGCTTCTATCTGGATGAATAATAAATATTCCAGTGATTTTATGAATTTCCATTTGAAACCTTACAAAAAGTTTTTAAATCTTTCTAACGGTTCAAATGCACATCAAAAAGCCTGTATTTATAAATCACCAATAATTTCAGGTGCGTTGAATGGTATTCAAAAAACGCAGGATAATGTTTTTTCTTACAATTTGATTTCTGATATTTCTTTTGGTTGGGAAAGAATTTGTATTCTCTATGAAATTCTAAAAAATCAGTATACTGTCGAAACAACAAACAGTGACGGTTACAATTTTACAACTCAGTTTACACCATTAACAGGAACTGTTTTTATGATTGCAATCAAATTTAATTCGATTGTAGGCGCTGCTCTTTCCACAAACGTTCTCGATTCTTTTAAAAAAACTTACACTTACGATGTTGTTCATATAACTGATGTTGTTTTGGCTTGTAGTGCAGTGGTTGATGAAGTTTCTGCCCGTGAAATGGTAAAAGGTAGTTTCTTGGCAATTGTAGCACCTTCTTTTACTGATGAGGCAAAAAATATTATGGCACAAAATCCAAAAATTCAACTTGTAACTTCTGCAAAAGTTGAATCTTCTGAAATGGATGGAAAACTCATAAACGGGGGAATTCTAATTCAGCAAAAAGATAATACTTTGTTTTCGCACTGGAATATCATGACAAAAAATCGTCCTTCGCAATTCAAAGCGGATCAGATGGCGTTTGGAATGCTTTTGGCGATGGGAGCACGTTCTTACAGTGCCATTCTGCTCAAAGATAATGCGATTGTGGGGATTTCTCAAAATTCTACTTCTACAGAGAGAGCTTTGCAGATTGTTCTGGCAGACGCAAAAATGAGAAGTGGTGGTGAAAATCCTGATAATTGTATTGGCGATGTTCTTATTTGTGACAGTGTTATTAATTTTTCTGAACCTGTAAAAAAATTAATTGACAATGGAATTACGGCAATCATTCAAACTGGTTCAAGTTCTACCGATAATGAGTTTATAAACTATTGTGATGAGCGTGGCATCATCATGGTATATACAGGAATGACGCACATTTCGTTTTAATCATTCTTAAAACTGCATCTTGTTTGTGCAAACTGGAATGATGAAACAAATTGTTTGATTATTTATGCAAAGTTTTATATTCAATAATGGGAATTTCAAAAAGTTCGGAAATCTTCAATTTTTTGAAAAATCCTTGATGAATTAAATTAATCTTTTTTTTGAGGAAAATATGCTTTTTTATCTTGGAAAAATGTTGCAGGGATTTTGGGGACCTGCAAGGCTTTTATCTTCGTATGCAGTTTTGATTACAGTTGCGCTTTATTTGGGATTTTTTCTTTCTTTGAAACTGATTCCAAAATTTTATAACTGGTTACCGCATGACCGCGGCAGAGATTTTGCGCTTAAAGAAAATTCCGAAGCTGCAAAAGGGAAACCAACTGGGGCAGGTTCAATTTTTATCACTTTGTTTGTGCTTATTGTTTTTCTTGTCTGTCCTATGAATCTGATGAGGAGCTGTGTTGTTCTTTTGACATGGGCAACAATGCTTACTGGTTTTTTGGATGACAGAAGTACTGTGAGTTGGGGTGAGTATTTAAAAGGTGCATTAGATTTGATTATCAGTGTGACTACGGCGTTTATATTATATTATGGATTGAAAAAATTTGATGCTGATGGTGTTGTGCGATTCTGGCTCCCATTTATCTCACAGGAAATTGTCATAAATCCAGTAGTTTACATCATCATCACGACAATCATGCTGTGGACTTCCATTAATACTACAAACTGTACGGATGGAGTGGACGGACTTTCTTCTACACTTGTTTTGATTGGACTTTTGACACTGGGGTTGCTTTTTTATTTTATTATTGGTCACAAAGACATTTCTGCATATCTGCTTTTACCGCATTTACAAAGTGGTGCAAATTGGGCGGTTATGGTTTTTGCTATGATTGGTGTGGTGATGGGATATTTGTGGCATAATGCATTTCCAAGTCACTGTCTGATGGGTGATGCCGGAAGCCGCGCACTTGGTTATTTTATAGGTGTTTGTGTAATGGTCAGTGGAAATCCTTTTATCATTTTGGCAACTTCGTCAATTATTTTCATAAACGGTGGAATGGGATTGTTAAAAGTATTTTTGCTCAGATTTTTCAAAATCAAAATATTTGAAAATATCAGATTTCCATTGCACGACCATATGCGCAAAAACAAAGGGTGGTCACCAACTCAAGTACTTTTAAAATTTGTGATTATGCAGATTTTGATTACCTGCGCTTTGATGGGAATTTTCTTAAAAATCAGATAGATAAAAAAATCAGATTAAGAAATTTAAGTCAAAAAATCACTTTTATGTTTAATATTCATCTTATATTCAAAAAAAAGAGGAAAAAATGACACCAAAAGAATTTCTTGCAGATAAAAAAAATGAAATTGTGGAATTACAGATGCTTTTGACATCTATTCCAGCAATAGCTCCAGAAGGTGGTGGTGATGGTGAAGAAAAAAAAGCTGTTGCATTAGAAAACTGGCTCAGACAAAAAGGTTTTGAAAAAATTACTCGCTACGAAATTCCTGATGAACGTGTAAGCGCAAAATTTCGTCCATCACTTCTTGTAGAGATTCCTGGTCAAAAAGATGATTTTTGCGTTTGGGTAATTGCACATATTGATGTAGTACCAGTGGGTGATATCAAATTGTGGAATACAAATCCATGGAAAGTTGTTGAAAAAGATGGAAAACTCTTTGGAAGAGGTGTCGAAGATAATCAGCAGGGACTTTGCAGTGCCGTTTTTGCAGCGCTTTATTATCTTGAAAATAAAATTCAGCCGGAACATACAATAAAACTTCTTTTTGCCGCTGATGAAGAAAATGGAAGTTTATTTGGAACCATTCCGCTTGTTCAAAAAGGTATTTTCAAAAAAAATGATTTGGTTCTGATTCCTGATGGTGGCGATTCACAGGGACAGACTATTGAAATTGCGGAAAAAAATCTTTTATGGCTGGAAATTACTGTTGAAGGAAAACAAACTCATGGAAGTCGCCCTGATAGTGGTGCGAATGCATGTCTTGCTGCAAGTGATTTGACAGTAAGACTAAATTCTTTGGAAAAATATTTTGATAAAACTGATGATTTGTTTGAACCAAATTATTCTACTTTTCAACCAACAAAACGACTAGCCAACGTGGACAGCATCAATATTATCCCTGGAAAAGACGTTTTCTGCATGGATTGTCGTATTTTGCCTTGCTATACTTTGGAAGAAGTTCTCCAAAAAATAGATGAAATCTGCCGTGAAGTAGAAAAAAATCATGGTGTGAAGATAAGTTATAAAACACCACAAAAATCACAATCACCAGCCACAAAAAAAGATGCTCTTGTTGCGCAAAAACTTGCGCAGTGTATTAAAAAAGTACATGGAATTGAACCGGAATTCATTGGAATTGGAGGCGGTACTGTTGGAGCAGAACTTCGCAGAGAAGGAATTGACGCAGTTGTTTGGAGTACCCTTGATGATCAGGCGCATCAGCCAAATGAATATTGTAAAATAGAGAATCTTTGTAAAGATGCAGAAACCTTGATTGAGTTTTTTAAGTAAACTGATTTTGCACAAGGTTAGTTCACAAGTTATATAAATAACTTATAAATTACTTTTTTTATTGGATACAAAATCAGTTTAAGTGAATTCAAAAAACTCAATCAAAATACGAAGTGAAAAATCAAAAATTATTTATTAGATTGATTTGTGTAGGCATCCCATGTTGTTTTTACCAGAGTTTCAACGTCAGAAAATTTTGGTTCCCAGTTCAAAAGCTCTTTTGCAAGTTTACTAGTTGCATATAATTCTGCAGGATCTCCAGGACGACGAGGTTCTTCTGCTGCAGGAATTGACTTTCCAGTAATTTTGCGAGCTGCTTCAATAATTTCTTTTACAGTTGTGCCTTTTTCGGTGCCAAGATTCAACATAAGACTTTTATTATTTTTTTCAATATAATCCAAAGCCATTACGTGAGCACGAGCCAAATCTGTAACGTGAACATAATCTCTGATGCAAGTTCCATCACGAGTTTCATAATCCGTTCCAAAAATTTTCAAATCGCGTTCACCAAGAGCTGCTTCCATAACACGTGGTAAAAGATTTTCCGGCTTTTGTTCAAGACCGTGAATTTCTCCTTCAGGATCATAACCGGCAGCATTAAAATAACGAAGTGCAGCAAATTTCAATCCTTTGAGTTTATCATACCAGGTCATAAAACGTTCAATTTCAAGTTTGGTAAAACCATAATAATTAATTGGATTTTGAGGATGATTTTCATCAATTGGAAGATATTGTGGTTCGCCAAAAGTTGCAGCCGATGAACTGAAAATCATTTTCATACAGTTAAATTTCACTGCAGCATTCATAATATTCAGAGTTCCTGTAATGTTGTTCACACTGTATTTTTCAGGTTTCACCATCGATTCACCTGCTGCTTTGAAGGCTGCAAGATGAACAAAAGCATCAAAACCTTGAGAAAAAGCAGCATCCAAATCCTGTGGAATCAAAATATTGCCATAAATAAATTCATTTTTTGCAAAAAGGTTTTCCCTTAATCCACTGGAAAGATTATCAAAAACTGTAACTTCATGTCCAGCCTTCATCAATTCTTTGACAACATGACTTCCAATGTAACCTGCACCGCCAATAACTAAAACTTTCATTTTACCTCCAAAATATTATATTTATAAGTTTAATTTTGAGTTTTCGATTCTAAACATTAGCAAGGATTACAAAGTTAACCAAAATCAGTTTCGAAGTGTAGCGAAAAAATGCAGATAGCTTAATATCGAACAAACTCCTGAAAATCTTTTTTTTGCTTCGTTAATTAACTTTGGATAATCCAAAGAAATTTGGTTGCGAGGTAAAGTACAGCAATAATAAACTCTAAACCTGCGCAAACAAAAATAGAGATGTGTAAAAAATGTTCGATATGAGTAAAATCCTTACCATAGTTTAAAATTGTAAAAAAACGTTTTATTCATCTTGAAAACTGTAAAATAAATATAAAGAAACATAAGGTTGTTCTGCTAATTCTGGAAATTTTTCTATATTCATTTTATTTTCAAAATCTAATTTAACCCAAAAATGTTCAAAAAGTGTAAATTTCTTTTCAAATTCATTATCATTTTGTTTTAATTCTTCGAGTTCAAGTTTTGAAGAATCTTCAGCTTGGTCTGAATTCTTTCCAAAACCTTTTATCATAATAAATTTAGTTTCTTTTGAAAATTCATCATATTTTTTGTAAAGTGATTTCAAATCATCATCAAAAACATAATTAATCCAAACTGGTAAATCTTTTCCAAAACCTTTATATTTCCAGTCGCTGAAACGTAACTTTTCTGATTCTTGTGCATTTTTTTCTATATAGTCAGAATCAGATTTATTATTTGATTTTTTGTTTTTATTTTGAGAGGACAAATTTTCTTGAAGATTATGATTTGTCTTTTCAATGTTTGTAGATGTACAACTTTGAAAGAAAATGAAAACGAACAAAAAAACAAAGAAGAATTTCTTTTTCACATCTTTTATCTTAATGAATTTTAGTAAAAATGTGAATAGATTTTTTTTGATATTTGAGGTAAACTTTGATTATGAAAAAATTATTAATTTTAGTACCACTTGTTGTGATTTCAATTTTATTGATTTCCTGTAAAACAATTACAGAAATTCCAATGGAAAAAACTTCTGCACAAATCATTCAGATGGGACAAAATGCCGTAACCAGCGCAGATTATAAATCAGCAGAATTCTGTTATAAAACAGCTTTGGAAAGATTTTCCACAAATCCTCAGGTTTTAGTCGAAGCTAAATATGAACTTGGCAATGTCTATCTCAAGCAAAAAAAATATGCCTTAGCATATGCAGAATTTTCTCAACTGCTTGAACTTTATGATTCAGCACCGACTGCATATCCTTCGGCATATAAAAAATTAGCACAAATTGGAATTTCAAAAATCCCACATAATAAAATACAAGATTAGATTTTAAACTCTTCGATTCTGTTTGAAATATTATCAACAGCTTCCGACATTTCGTCTGCACAATACTGAAGGTTGCCGGTTGTTTCCTTCGTTGCTTCTGTTGTGCTGACGATTTTGTGGAAATTATTTGACATATTTGCAGATGAATTGCGTAAACTTTCAATAGAAGTAAGAATTTCTTGAGTTTTTCCTTCGATTTGTTTACTTGAGCTTTGAACGTTTGTTGAAATATTGTTCATCAACGAAAGCACTTCAAGAAGTTGTTTTGAACCTTCTGCCTGTTCTTCTGCAGCAAGTTTAATTGATTCAACGAGTTGCGAAGTATTTTCAGTTTTGTTTGAAACAAGTTCAAATGAAAGTTTGCTGGCATTTGCACTGTCAACAACTTTATTGATATTATCTGCAATTTTCTGAAGATTTTCACCAATGCTCTTTGATTGAGCAGCACTTGTATCAGCAAGTTTACGAATTTCTTCGGCTACAACCGCAAATCCTTTTCCTGCCTCTCCAGCGTGAGCTGATTCAATCATTGCGTTCATAGAAAGAAGATTTGTCTGAGATGAAATTGTAGAAATTATTTTGTTTGTATCCTGCAAAGATTTACTTTGTGAAAGAACGAGAGAAAGAAGTTCATTTACAATTTTATTTTTTTCGATACCGTCATTTGTTGCAGAATTCAATTCAGAGAATTCTTCAGCCATTTTTTCAACAGATGCAGATATAGAGCGGATATTTCCAATCATCTGTTCTATTCCAGAACTAGCTTCAGTAATGGCATTGACTTGAGAATCAATCAGTTCATTTAGGCCTTTGATATTCTGTGAAATCTGAGTTACAGCCGAACTTGTGTCAAGAACGCATTTATCTTCTGCATCAAGAGTTTGTGTTGCATTTGCAATTTCTGAAGAAATATTATTAATCTGAATTTTTGATTCATTCAGACTGGCTTTTACATTATTGAAAGCAGTTTTCAAATGAGAATTTGCATCACCAATTTGTTTTACTGTAGTGTGAATATTGTCGACAAAGAGATTTACAGATTTTTTTACTTGAGAAATTTCGTTGTTATGGCTGATTTTTAATCGTTTTGTAAGGTCTTTATCACCAGTATTCAAATTGTCGATGTTCTTTTTGATGGAATCAAATTTGCCGATGATAAGTTTTATTACAATCAAAACCATGAAAAGAAGTATAGCAGTGATAATCAAGCCACCTGTAACGAGGGAGCGGCGCATATTATCTGTAATGATTCCTATTTCTTCTTTCTCTATGCTTGCAACAACTGTCCAAACTTTGTTTTCCATTTTACAGCTTTTGGTTTTAATCAAAAAATTATCTTTATCTTCAGAATTTAAAATATCGATTCCGGCACGAATAGTGAGAGTATCATCGTAGACTGAAATATTTCCTGTTTGGAAGAAAGTTGTTGCCAAATCGTTGATTGGGGCAAGTTGTAAAAATCCAACCATACCACCGTTAACAAGTTCGCCAGTTTTATCATCTGTAAATGTTGATTTTACAAAAAGTGGCATTGTGAATCCACCAAGATTTGATTCACGAGGAGATTCAAGCCAAACAGCTACATCGTTGTTTTTATGCTGTTTCCAATATTCTTTTTGCAAAATTCCAACGGTGGAAGAACCGCCTTTTGTGTTGTAAGTTTCAGGTCCGCCGTCTTTTGCTCCTGTGGAATCATCCCAAAAAAGCATAACATATTCAAAACCGTTTGGCTTAGTTTTAGATTTAATTCGGTTTTTTATCTCTTCGCGGTTATCACGTGGATTAACAACAGCCCGTTGGAAAACATTCAAAAGTTCTACCTGGTTTTCTATCCACGTTTCTGCATTGTCTATGGAAAGTGAAAGGAAGTTTTCTACTGATTCTTCATAGATAGACTGAATCGGTGATTTTGTAATATTGATATTTATTATAGAAAAAACAGTAATGCAGGCAATTATTGCTAGAAAAGATGGAAGTCCATATTTAACAAGTAATGTCTCTGTTCGTTCTTTTTGTTTCTTTTGTTTTGCCATATACATACCTCACATAAAGAGTCAAGAAGATTGATTTTTTTGCACGAGAATGACCATTAAAAAACAATGGTTGAATCAAAATGCGGTAATCAATCTAATCGAAAGTATTTAATTATATCATTGGAATGGGGAATTGTAAAAAGTTTTTTTTGAGATTTTTTTTGAGAGGGATGAGAAAAGATGAAATGGGGGACAGACCTCGTTTTTGTGGCTGTTAGTAAAATAATGCGAGGTCTGTCCCTATTTTTCTGATCTGTTTTCAAACAGGGACAGACCTCGTTTTTATCAATAATTTGCTTAAAATCTTCTCTTTAAACATTTTTTGTTTTAAATTATAATTAAAAGTTACGATGAATTATGAAAATCCGTTAATTGTTCAAGGTGATCGTTCTCTTTTACTTGATGTTCATGCTCCCCTGGCGGAAGAGTGCCGAAATGCTTTGATTCCCTTTGCTGAGCTTGAAAAATCGCCTGAACATCTGCATACTTACAAATTGTCTCCTCTTTCTCTTTGGAATGCCGCCAGTGCAAATTTTTCTGCTGATGATGCTGTTGCTGTTCTTCAAAAGTATGCTCGTTACGATGTACCTCAGTCCATTGTTGTATGGATTAAAGAAATTTCCAGTCGATTTGGGAAAATCAAATTGATTGATGCTCCAAATGTTCATTTTGCTGATGCTTGTGAAAAAACGATTATCAAAAAAACTGATGACGGAAAAGAAATCATACAAAAAATAACGGAACAATATTTATACTTGGTTGCTGACTCTCTTGCCGTGTACAAGGAGATTGGTGCAAATAATTCTATAAAAAAATACTTGACTGTTCCTGTCAAATCAATTGCACCGAATGCTCCCGAATTCGCATATATTTTGAAATTAACTGATAGAGGGACTATCAAACAGTTGCTTTTGCAGGCAGGTTGGCCGGTAAAAGATGAGGTTCCTCTTTGTGATGGTGAGCGTTTGGATATCAATTTGAGAGATAAAACCTCAAATGGCAAGAAATTAATAATTCGGGATTATCAAAAAAAATCTGCTTTGGCTTTGATTGGTGATAAAGGACCAGGCACTGGCTTTGGAACAATTGTTTTACCTTGTGGCGCTGGAAAAACAATTGTCGGTATGACGATTATGGACATGTTGAAAACAAGTACGTTGATTATTACAACGAATATTTCTGCTGTCCACCAGTGGATTGATGAACTTTTAGATAAAACTGATTTAAACAGAGAACAGATTGCTGAGTATTCTGGGGAAAACAAGGAAATCAAACCTGTTACTGTGGCTACGTATCAGGTTTTGACGTGGCGCCCTGATAAAGAAGGACCGTATCCTCATTTTTCACTTTTTCATAAACGTAATTGGGGTTTGATTATTTATGATGAAGTTCATATGCTCCCAGCTCCTGTTTTCAGAGTTGTGGCAGAACTTCAGGCTGTGCGTCGTGTTGGACTTACGGCAACTCTTGTGCGCGAAGATGGATGCGAAGGTTATGTTTTCAGTCTTGTTGGACCAAAAAGATATGATGTTCCATGGAAAGAGCTTGAACGCGAACATTGGATTGCTGATGCTGAGTGCATTGAAGTGCGCATTGATTTGCCAGTTTCGTCTGAAATCGAATATGCGGTTTCCTCTGCACGTGAAAAGCACAAAATTGCAAGCATGAATTCGCAGAAACTTCCGATTGTGAAGGAAATCATTCAAAAGTGTTCTGAGGATAAAATTCTTGTGATTGGTCAGTACCTGCAGCAGCTTAATTTGATAGCTAAAGAACTGGATGTTCCTCTCATCACTGGAAAAACTCCAAATTCGGAACGAGATAAGATTTATTCTGATTTTAGAAATGGAAAGATAAAAGTGCTTGTTGTGTCGAAAGTAGCCAATTTTGCAATTGATTTACCTGACGCTTCTGTTGCAATTCAAGTGAGTGGAACTTTTGGAAGCAGGCAGGAAGAAGCTCAGAGACTTGGACGAATTTTGCGTCCGAAAGAAAGAAAATCACGTTTTTTCACTTTGATTACGAGAAATACTGTGGAAGAAGAATTCGGTTCAAACAGACAGAAATTCCTTGCAGAGCAGGGGTATGAATATAGAATTGTCAGATATGACGGAGAATTGAACTTTGAAGAATGATTTTGAAATAGCACAGTGGCAGGAGTCTATAAATTCTCTTTCTGATAAAGATTTTTTTTATTTGATGCGTCTTTATTTAGGTGAAATAAAAACTCCGTACAATAAACAAAGACTTGTTTCCCAACTTGCGAGTTTCATCAGAAAACCTGAAAATCTTCAGAGTATTTTGGATTTGCTTGACGAGTTTGATATTAAAATTCTCACCGCAATAGATATGATTCAACGTCCCTCTCAACAGATTCTGTTCGATTTTTTTGAGGGTGAATTTACGGAGGAACAGTTATATTCCAAGATTTTGAATCTTTGTGAACGGCTTTTAATTTATAAAAAAACAAATCCGCAAACATTGACAGAAAATATTTACATAAATCCATTTTTGAAAGATGAGTTGAAACTTTTTTTTGAAAGCAAACTGATTTTTGTTGAAGAAAAAGTTGTGTTTTTTTCAACAGATGACGCTTTTTTGCTTTCACCAAATTTTCTGGCGGCATTCATTTCTTTTGTGCAGAATAAAGGCATTTCATGCAAATCAGACGGTTCATTGAAAAAAAATGATATTTCACGTCTTAATGAAATTTTTTATGGAAAAGAAAAAGTGATTCAACTTTTGACAAAGTCATTTGTAAATCTTTCGATTTTTAAAGAGGGTGATAGAACTTTTGAAATAAATAATTCCAGACTGCAGTCTTTTTCACTTTTACCTGAGAATTTTCAATATTCATTGATTTGCGCAGCTTCAGTTTCAAGATTAAGTAACGAAGGATTGAGAAAAGAAGCTCAGCTTTTGATAGACTGTCTTTCATCTATACCACAAAATGGTTTTTCCAAAAGAAACATTCTTCGTTTAGCTTTTTTGATAAGTATAAAACAGTTTTCATCATCTGATGGAAGAAAAAATATATCCAGCCGTTTCAGTCAGATTTTACAGGCGGCACGGCAGGATAATGATAAACACATTTTACAAGATTCTGCTCTTCTTGAAGCAATGATTGATAGTGCAATTGAATTTGGATTCCTGCAAAAACTGGGAAAATCTGAAAACGGTAATGAAATTTTTGCTGCAAATCCTCTTCTAATCAAACCTATTCAAAATCACGATAATCTGAAAGTTTTAAGCATTGATTCAACTTTTACAGTTACTGTTCTACCAGGTCTTGATTTGAAAACACTGCTTGATTTTTCCAAATTTATGTTTATAAAAAAGTATGATGTTGTAACTGAGTTTGAAATTACAAAACAGAGTGTTTCTATCGCATTTGATTTTGGTTTTACTCCAGAATGGATTTTTTCGCTGTTGTCGGAATATTCGAATTATGAGATTCCACAGAATTTAAAAATCAATATTACTGAATGGTTTAATACTTATAATAATGCTGTTTTGTATGAAGGATATGTCCTAAAAGTTTCTGAAAATAATTCTTCTGTGGTGGAAAATAATCCAAAAATCAAAACATTCATCAAAGAAAAACTTGCGCCTGGTATTTATTTTTTAAAAATTCCGCAAAATTCTGATAAAAAAGATTTTATTTTGCAAAGTGGACTTGAATTTTTGGGTAAAACAAAAACTTCTACTGAATTTTCAGAATTTACGACTTTTCCAATTTTACGAAATCCTCAAAAAATCTCTTTATTTGATGAAATTTCTGCTGACTTTACTGATTTATCTAAATATCGGAAAAAGAAAAATCCTGATTTGAAGAACGATTTGCTAAAAGTACTTGAAAAAATGGAAGTTGAAGAAAATCAAAAAGCATCGCTCAAATATCGAATTGAACATCAGCTTATTTTGTGTGAAGAACAGTTGAAAAATACGGCTGTTCGCACTGAAATTTTTGAAGCAAATGGTACAGACTATGCTGGAAAAGTGCATTTAATAGAATCTTCTATAAAAGATGAAGATTTAATGGAAATTCATCTTCCAAAGCAAAGTTCAGTTTTGAATTCATCTGCGAATTTTGATTTAAATCAGCAAGATGAAAAGGAATTTTCTTCGTTTTTGGGACATCCAATTGGAATTTCGAAAACAGAAGGTGAAGCTGTCTTACGTTTTGTACTCGAACCTTCAGGAGAGATTTGTAATTTTTTGGTTAGTAAAATCACAAGTGTAAAAAGGATAAGGTATTAAAAGATGAAGCTTTACATTGTTAGACATGGAACAACAGATTGGAATGTACAGTGTCGTTTTCAAGGGAGAATTGACATTGAATTGAACAGTAACGGACGGATTCTTGCGGGAAAACTCGGAGAAAAACTGGAAAACGTTCATTTTGACTGTATTTATTCATCACCTTTGAGTCGGGCTTACGAAACTGCAAATCTGATTCGAGGTCACAGGAATATTCAGATTATCAAGAATGATTTGCTTACTGAAATTGCATTTGGAGAATTGGAAGGAAGTCTGTCAGATGATTTTTTGAACACAGACAATCCCAGAAAGTATTTTTTTTCCGAGCCGCAGAAATATGTTCCACCAAAAGGCGGAGAAACTTTTGAACAAATCTGCCAAAGGACAAAGAAGTTTGTGCAAACTGTTATAGAATCAAAATTTAAGGTAAATCCAAATGGATGCTATATGGTTGTGGCTCATGGAGCTTTGATTGCGAGCATGATTTGCTATCTTGAAAATCATGGGATCGAAAAATTTTGGGGAAATGGTTTGAAAGGCAATTGCGAGGAAGCCATTTATAATTTTGATGGAAATGTTTGGAAAAAAAATGATAATTTCTAAAAATAATGAAAATTCAGCTCAAATCACAGCAAAAATTTTACAAAATGGGGGAATAGCGATTCTTCCGACAGATACAGTTTACGGTTTTAGTGCAGTTGTAGATTCTGATACAGCCCAAAAAATTCGTAAAATAAAAGGACGCGCAGAGAATAAACCATTTATTCAGTTGATTGGAGAACCTGATGATATTTTTGATTACACTGATGATTTTATTCCACCTGAAATTCTAACAAAGTGGCCCGGAGCTTTGACGATAATTGTTCATAATAAAAAAAGTTTTGATGATGAGCAAACGACAGCTTTCCGCTGCCCAAAAGACAGTTGGCTTCGAAGTATAATTAAAATGTGTAAATGTCCGATATTCAGTACAAGTGTAAACAAAAGTGGCTGTCCGATTTTGGAAACACCACAGGAAATTCAAGATACCTTTGAAAATCAAGTAGATTTAATAGTTGATGATGGTGAAAAAAAAGGAGCGTTACCTTCCACACTTATCAAATTGGAAAACGGAAATGTTCAAGTGATTCGTCAGGGAGAAGTGAGTATTTAAAATAAACTAGGTCTGTCCCTTTTTTAGATTTATGATTCTATCATATCAATTGTCACTACCAATGAATCATCATTCAAGATATTCTTGTCCTTAAAATTAATCTTTTTATCATTATTTTTGAAAGAATAATTTATTTTGTAATCAATATTCGAGATATATTTTAGTTCAACTTTATTTAAAAGCATTAACTGTTTTCTCATTCTAAAATAATTAAAAATAATATATCTTTTGTATATTTCAAAAGTTCGGAAAAAATCAAAATCCTCTCTTCTAATAATTCTAGGATATTTTGGAATGAATGAATAAACTTTAGGGAAAATCTTTTTAGACAATGTAGAA
>SAMEA104315430__coassemble_70_pt1 | contig 72653 bp, 61 predicted proteins | sample SAMEA104315430__metabat2_low_PE_026 | metagenome-assembled genome bin SAMEA104315430 (sample SAMEA104315430) | gut metagenome | biome: Monkey gut; feature: monkey-associated habitat; material: faeces | place: China | collected 2013 | reverse complement strand
AATTCATAAGTTTGATATTTATAAAAATTATGAACTTGCAGAGAATAAAGTTTTTCTAAAATAGAAGATTTGTAATCAATCAAAATTTTGGTAGCAGATGCTTCTGATAGATAAAGTCCTAGAGTTCCAAATAAAACGGTAAGCAATTGAAATAATAAATATATTACAGCATAAGTAAGAAGAATTTTTATATCTTTAGCCATAATACCATTATCAACGATTTTTTGAATAAATAATGGTGCAATAATACTCGTCAAAGAACACAAAGCAGTGATAAAAAGTGCAAAAATGATTTTTTTACGAGAGTATTTTGTTTTACTAAATAAAAAACTAAGATATTTCACTCTGAGCTCCTAATTCTTTTATAAAAGATAAAAATTTTTTATTATTTGAATACGTTATTGAAAACATTGTTATATATTGTTTAATTTTCAAGAATAATTGTAAACACTCTTCCTTATAATTATTCATAAAATTATAATAGCACAGAAAAATGAAAAAACAAGGTCATATCGAGTTCAAAGGTGAAAGTTTATACAATATGACCCTTTATGACCTTAAAACAAAATAGCTGTAGGTGTACTTAATAATAAAAAATAAATTTCTATATCGTTTAACCCAGTCGAGTTGAGTTTCTAAAAAATGCACTTTTATTTTTAAGATTATTATGATAAAGTGCTTTAAAATAGTGTTATTTTGATAAATCTTCTTTTAAAACTTCTTTACTTTTTATAGGTGTAAAAAATGAATTATATAATGCAGGAAATGCCAAAATCTGGTGATACAGTTGTTGTGGGAATGTCAGGTGGCGTGGATTCTACACTTACAGCGTTGATGCTCAAAGAAAAAGGCTGCCGCGTGATTGGTGTGACTATGTCGCTTTGGGATGGTCTTATGCCGCAACTTAAAGACGGTCAAAAAATAAAACCGTCCTGCTATGGTCCAAATGAAAACACAAATATTGCAGAATGCCAGAAGTTTTGTGATGAAAATGATATTGAATATTATGTGGTGGATGTAAAAGATATTTACAAAAAAGAAGTGTTGGAATATTTTAAAAATGAATATAGAAACGGCAGAACTCCAAATCCGTGTATCAGATGCAATAGACTTGTTAAATTTGGTGCACTTTTGCAAGGTGTTAAAAAGCTTGGAATTGATTACGATTATTTTTGCACAGGACATTATGCGAAAATTGTTCGGCCCGAAACTGGTGTTTTTGGTTCTGAAATAAAACCTTGTATGATTGCCGGTGCAGAAGATGTTTCAAAAGACCAGACTTATTTTTTGTACAGAATTCCGTCTGACGTTTTAGAAAAAGTAAGATTTCCGCTTGCCACAATGAAAAAATCTGATGTTTTTAGAATTGCACAGGAAGCAAAACTTCAGGCAGCATCGCGTGAAGAAAGTCAGGATTTTATTGGTGAAGAGTATTTTGATTTGATTTTTTCGGACAAACCTTCCGTTCCTGGTGATATTATTGATTTGGATGGAAAAGTCTTAGGTCGCCACAGAGGAATTGAACATTACACTGTTGGACAACGCCGCGCACTTGGAGTTGCAGTTGGGTATCCTGTTTATGTCCATTCGATAGATGCAAAAAACAATGTTGTAGTTCTTGCAAAAAATGATGATTTGAATGCTAGCGGACTAATTGCCGATGATTTTGTGTGGCCTAGAAATGTTGAACCTCCAGAATCTTTCGAAGCAATGGTAAAAATCAGGCTGGCAAGTAAACCAGTTTTGGCTCACATCGAGCGGTATTCACCTGAAAATGATGAAGAAAACTTTGTTGGACAGCCCTGGAAAGTAATTTTTGACCAGAAACAAAGGGCAATTGCACCTGGTCAGTCAGTTGTTTTTTATAAAGACGGTGTGATTATTGGCGGTGGAATAATCAAAAAACCGATTTTATAAGGCTACAAACTTAAATCAAGAAGATTTGCTGCGTTTTTATACAAAATCATCTGTTTTTCTTCTTCTGAAAGCGGAAGTTTTGAAAAACGCTCGAATTCTTCTTTATGATTCCACATTGGATAGTCAGTTCCAAATAAAAATTTTTCAACACCATGTTTTTTTATCATCTGTATGGCTTTTTCAATCGGCAACTTGAACAAAGTACTCGAAGTATCAAAGAAAACATTTTTTCCTACAAGAAATTCTTCAGATTTATCCCATTCTGTGTATCCACCAAAATGAGCAGCTACAAATTTTAAATCAGGATGTTTTTTTATAACATTTGCAATTCTTTTTGGACTTGAAAAATCAAAACGATAATCTCCAGCATGTGCTAAAACAACCAAACCTTGATTTTGTACAGCATCGTAGATTTTATCCATTTTTTCATCGTCCATTTGAAATTTTTGAAAATCGGCATGAAGTTTTATACCTTTTAATCCAGCCTTTTTTATCCTTTCAAGTTCAGATTCAAAATTTTGATAATCTGGATGAATTGTTCCAAAACCAATAAACTCAGAATGAAGACGAGTTTCTTCTATTATAAAATTATTTATGGATTCTACTTGTTCTGGTTTTGTTGCAGTGGAATGAACAATATATTTTGTGACATCAATTTGTGAACCGCTTTCTAAAAGTTTTTGAACACTTCCATTGTAACACATCGGCATGTCATAAAACTCACCAATCACTTTTGATGCCTTTTCTGCAATTTTTCCAGGATAGATGTGTGCATGAAAATCTATAATCATAAAAAATCCTTTTAGAATATTATACTTCAATTATGAGTTTTTTTCCAGTTGGCTGATATTGATAATATCGAACCCCGGCGGCATTCATCAGTTTTTTTGATGCTTCAACAGAAGGTGTTCCGTCATATTTGTTTTGTGCGTAAACTACAGTTTTTATTCCCGCCTGGATGATTGCTTTTGCACATTCATTGCACGGAAAAAGTGTTACGTAAATTTTACTTCCTTCTAGAGAACCTCCGCTATAATTTAAAATTGCATTTAATTCACTGTGAGTAACATAAGCATATTTTGTTTCGAGAGTATCGCCTTCTCGTGCCCACGGAAATTCGTCGTCTGAACAACCACGCGGAAATCCATTATATCCCATTGAAAGAATTTTGTTATTTTCTCCAACAATACAAGCTCCAACTTGTGAATTTGGGTCTTTTGAGCGAAAACTTGCAAGATAAGCCACGCCCATAAAATATTCATCCCAAGAAATGTAATCAGCTCTTTTTTGAATTTTTCCTGTCATATAGTCCTCTGAATATTATTTTACAAGTTAGAATTCAGAAAAGCAAGTGGGGTAATTTTTTATTTGGAGGTAAGCAAAACTTTTATAATTATTACCTATTGACATAGTAGGTAAAAAAAGATATAAATAATCATGAAACAAAAAGAGGTGACTTATGAGAAAAATTCTTTCAAAAAAACTGGTATCAGGTGTATTTTTTAGTTTAGTAGTTTTTGCAAGTCTTTGTGCTGCTCCAAAAGCAAAATATCGTACTTTGGATAAAATCAAAAAAAGCGGTACTATCAAAATAGCAGTATTTAGTGATAAAAAACCTTTCGGATATGTTGATGAATATGGTAAATATCAAGGTTACGACGTTTATTTTGGTGACAGAATTGCAAAAGATTTGGGTGTAAAAGTAAAGTATGTTCCAGTGGAAGCAGCAGCTCGTGTTGAAGTTTTGCAGACTGGAAAAGTTGACTTAGTTTTAGCAAACTTCACTGTAACTCCAGAACGTGCAGAAAAAGTTGATTTTGCACTTCCTTATATGAAATGTGCTCTTGGCGTTGTTTCAAATGAAAAGAAAGATTATATTACAGATGTAGAACAGCTAAAAGGAAAAACTTTGATTATTTCAAAGGGAACTACAGCAGAAACATTCTTTACAAATAATTATCCTGAAGTAAATCTGCTTAAGTTTGACCAGTATTCAGAAGCTTATAATGCTTTGATAGACGGACGTGGTGTAGGACTTTCTACAGATAATACAGAAGTTTTGGCGTGGGCTATTGAAAATCCTGGCTTTGCGGTTGGAATTGAATCTCTTGGTTCTTTGGATACAATCGCTCCGGCAGTTTCAAAAGGAAATGAATCACTTTTGAACTGGATTAACGAAGAAATTAAATCATTGGCTGCAGAAAATTTCTTCCATGCCGACTATGAAGCAACTTTAAGACCTGTTTATGGACCAAATTCGGATGCAGATTCTTTGGTTGTAGAAGGCGGACAATTGTAATGATAGTTTCAACAAGAGGGCGTTATGCTCTGCGAGTTTTAGTGGATATGGCGGAACATTCAATGGATGAACGTGTACCATTAAAAGAAATTGTAGAACGTCAGCATATATCGCAAAAATATATAGAATCAATAATGACTTTACTTTCCAAAAATGGATTTGTAGATGGCATCCACGGAAAAGGCGGTGGTTATAAATTAAATCGAAAACCGAATGAATATATTGTTGGCGATATTTTAAGGCTTACGGAAGGAACTTTGGCTCCTGTAGCATGTCTAGAAAAAGACGCAGAAAAATGTCCAAAAGAAAATGTTTGCAGAACTGTTGGAATGTGGCGTAAATTGGACGAACTTATTGAAACATATCTTGATAGTGTAACAATTGCAGATTTAATGAAATAATAAAACAATAAAAAAGGGGCTGTCCAAAAAGTTAAGTGTATAAATTTTGGACAGCCCCTTTTAATTTTTCACAATTTAAAAATATTATTCTTGTGATGTAATTTCTTTATAAAAATTCACAAAATCGTTTCTCTTTTCTTTTGTAAAAGAAATTGCTGTTCTTGGATGCTGATTTAAAAGACCTGTCAAAAGATACTGCAAATCATATCCCCAAACAACCCCAGATTGTTGCATTGGCTTCATATAATCCTGAATAAACTGAATTGCAGGATAAATATTGTATTTTGGATTTTTAAGGAATCCAAGAAGAGTTTCCATTGCACAGTTTCCAGCTCCGCGTCCCATTGCCATATAAGTAGCATCAAGATAATCAACACCATCACCAACACATTCAATAGTGTTCGCAAAAGCAAGTTTTTGATTATCATGTGCGTGAATACCAAGTTTTTTGTTATATTTTGCAGCAAATTCACCAAAAAGGTCGCAAACACGAGCCATTTCTTCCGGATAAATCGAACCATAACTGTCAACAATATACAAAATATCAACTGGTGACTGACCAATCAAATCAAGTGCAACTTTTATATCACTTTCCTGTCCTGTAGAAAGTGCCATGATGTTACAGCTTGTTTCGTATCCTTTTTTTGCACAATCTTCGATTACTTCAATTGCAGCAGGAATCTGTTTAAGATAACAAGCAACGCGAATTAAATCGATTGGACTGTCTTTTTTTTCGATGATGTCGCGCTTAAAATTACAACGACCAACATCAGCCATTGCAGCAATTTTCAAATCGGTATCATTTTCGCCAACAATTTCACGAATAAAATCATCATCACAAAATTTACATGGACCAAATTTATCGACATCGAACAAATCTTTATCAGCTTTATAGCCAAATTCCATATAATCAACGCCAGCTTTTACATTTGCTTCATATAAAGCTTTTTCAAAACCTTTTGGAAAGTAAAAATCATTTACAAGACCACCGTCTCGAAGTGTTGCATCAACAACTTTTACTTCGGGACGAAATCCCAGCAGTTTAGAGAGTTCTTTCATTTTTTATAAACCTCTTGCTTCTTTATTCAGTCCATTTTTTGAAGATTAAACTTGTGTTTACTCCACCGAAAGCAAAATTGTTTGCCATTACGTAGTTTGCGTCAATTTTGCGTCCTTCGCCTTGAATATAGTCAAGTGGAGCACATTCTGGGTCAACGTTTACAAGGTTTACATTTGGATGGAACCAACCTTCGTTCATCATATTGATTGTGAGCCAGCTTTCTACACAACCGCAGGCACCAAGAATGTGGCCAATATAACTTTTTGTAGAAGAAATTGGAATTGCTCTGTTGAAAACTTTGTAAACAGCCTGTGTTTCTGAAATATCTCCGTGTGGAGTTGCAGTTCCGTGAGCATTTACATAAGCAATATCTTCTTTTGAGATACCAGCATCAGCAATTGCCATTTCAAGACACTGAGCTTGAGTTTCGCTGTTTGGTGATGTAATGTGAGTTCCGTCTGCGTTTGTTGCAAATCCCACAATTTCACAATAAATTTTTGCACCACGTTTTACAGCATGTTCCAAATCTTCCAAAATCAAAGTTCCAGCACCTTCACCGATAACAAGTCCATCTCTGTCTTTATCAAAACATTTTGGTGTAAGGTTTGGAGTATTGTTCAAACAAGAAGTTGCACCAAGTGTATCAAAAATTGCAGCATCTGGAGCAGAAAGTTCTTCTGAACCACCACAAATCATAATTTCCTGACGTCCGTCTTCGATTGCTTCGTAACCATAACCAATTGACTGCGAACCCGAAGTACAAGCTGTATCTGTGATGATAATGCGTCCTCGAATCTGGTAATAAACCGAAAGATTACATGCAGAAGTTTGTGGCATAGCTTTAATGTAAGTTTGAGAATTCAACATAGATGAATCACCAGTTTCAACCATTTTTGCCAAATCACCAATGGCATCCATACTTCCCATACAAGTTCCGTATGCAATTCCGCAACGACCGTTTTTTAATTCATCAATTACATCATCTTCATCTTCTTTCATAAAACCAGCCATTTTCAAAGCATCTTGTGTAGAAAGAAGAGAAAGCAATGCAACACGACCCATACCGCGAATTTTTTTTCTAGGGAAGTTTGGAAGTGGTTCATCATAAGGACAAGCCATTCTTGTATTCATTTTTGTAAAACGTTCCCATTCAGGCATATAACGGATTTTGTTTTTGCATTCTTTAAGATTTTTGTAAGCAGTTTCCCAGTCACGTCCAAGTGCAGAAACCATACCGCCACCAGTTACAACAACGCGGCGTTTTCCATTAGGTTTTGTAAATTCCATAAAATATCCTCAAAAATAAGAAAATATCCTTATTATATCATATTTTTCTTATGAATTTCAACTTGTAAAAAAGGGATAAAAAAAAAGAGCAAAGTCACTAGGAATTTGCTCTTTTCCATTTACACATAATTTTTCAAACTTAAGATGATGATTAAAATTACATTCCGCCGTCGATTTCAATTACCTGTCTTGTGATGTAAGCAGCTCCTTCTGAAAGCAAATATGTTACAGCCGAAGCAATTTCTTTTGGCTGGCCAGCACGTTTCATTGGGATTGTGCTCATGATGATGTCATAAACAGCTGGGTCAATAGCTTTTGTCATTTCAGTTTCGATTACGCCAGGAGCAATGGCATTTACAGTAATTCCACGTCCTGCAAGTTCAACGGCAAGAGCTTTTGTGGCACCGATAATTCCGGCTTTTGCAGCAGAATAGTTTGTCTGTCCGCGGTTTCCGTTTACTCCACTTACAGAAGAAATTGTGATGATTCTTCCACCGCGTTTGTTTTTTCTACTAGCCATAGGCATAATCAGCGGGTTTAAAACATTATAAAAACTGTCAAGATTTGTGTGAATTACTTTATCCCAATCATCACCAGAAAGTGCTACAAAAGTATTATCTCTTGTAATTCCGGCATTGTTTACAACTCCCCACAAAACCCCGTGTTTTGCAGTAAGTTCATCAAGTGTTGCTTTACAATCATCACGATTTGAAACATCAAACTGAATTAATTCGCCTTGTCCACCAACTGCTTTAATCTGATTTAATGTTTCTTCTGCCTTTGCCTGACTTCCACAGTAATGACAAATTACATAATACCCTATTCCATTTTCTTTATCATTACAATCAACATATCTCCGCACGAATCAAGCATCTTGACGATTGTGCCAATTTACAGCAGGTTATTCTTTTGAAGAGTTTGCAAGGCTTAAGTTGTAATTGTCCACTGCCTGCAAATATTTTGAAGTTGAATAGTAATTTGAAAGCATACAGCCCAAAAAGGAAAGCGAACTTGCAGTAATGGAAGTTACCAAAATCTCTTTTTGGTACGGCAAATCTGCAAGAGTGTAAACAATGGTTGTTGCAACACCTGCACACAACAGGCTTCCAAAAATAATGCCTGCCGTATGCCATGCGGTGTATTCACGTATAAGTTTTTCGTTTTCTGCAACGGAACGCAGCATTTCATTCACCTTTTTGTAAGCAACCTTTTCTCCCTGCGGTGTTTGAAAGGCTGTGATGTTAGCGAAAAACGCAGAAGAATGCACTAAAAAATCGGTGTTCAAAACTGGGAATTCAAGCGGTGCTGTTTCTTCCGCCTTTTGTTCCGACATTTCCTGTGAAAATACAGCCGTGCATGACAATAAAACCATTGCAAGAATAATAAAAGTTTTTTTCATAATAAGCCTCTTTTGATTGAATTATAGACTAAAATCATGTTTCTGAAAATACCTGTAATGCTAAATCAGGTTCGCAGAACTAACTTCGAAGAATTATTTTAGTTATTTTTTTATAAAATAACGCATTTTAAACCGATAAAAACTTTAGGAAAAAAAATGCAGAGCATTTTTTCCTAAAGCAAGATGTGTGGAACAATCAGTTTTTATTTGCGTTTGTTAATTTCCGCTTGTATTTTTTCTAATGGAATAATTATACAAACACAGTCTTGTCTAAAACCTTCTTCAGAAGAAACTGCACCTGCAACTACTGCACAGCCTGCCGCTACATACGATGATTTAGTGGCTGCAAAACCGATTGCCGCACCTGCTGCGGCACCTGCGGCGTCTGATGCTGCCATCATTCCTAACCTGTGTTTATATTTATTCCATAAATCTTTAAAGATCCAGCGTCCTGTATTATCATTAGCTGTTCCTTCAAGCAATTCTATATTTTCAGCCCAAAATTCCAAAGATGATTTTGCAGTTTCTGCATAACTTATAAACTCTGGCAAAACGCTTTCATTTGAAGTTGAGATGCAGTCGAGTTCTATGCTAGAAATAACATCTCTTGTTTCTTCAATAGTATCAGGAAGATCGTGAAGAATATTTTCTACCTGTTCAATATATTTTCCTGCTTCATTAGAAATCAAATCTTTCTCTAACATCATTTGTGTTACAGAGTTATTTGCTTTTGAATTTTCAGCATTTCTTGCTGACATTGACGAAAAAGTCATAAATTCATAGCGTTCAGAGATTTTACCAAAATAGTCTTCAGCAGATAAATTTTTGTAGTCAACACCAGCCTCTCGTGCAGCACGATTTGTATTTCCAAAATAAAAATCAGATAACATTTCATTATGTTCTGATCCGATTGTTGTGCAATAATCAGGCAAAACAGAATACAATTTTTGTTCTGTTTCGCCTGATTTATTAAAATTGTCTTTTTCCATTTCTGTTTTACATGAAAATAAAACAAATCCAATTAAACTTAATAATAAACACTTTAACAATTTTTTTGCCATCATTATACCTCTTTTTTATAAAAAATTAATCTATCAAATGAAAATCAATCTTTTTAACATTTTTTGTTTGTTAGTCAAGTTTTATATGAAATACATACCGACTTAGCCATGTTTTTTTCTTTAATAAATATTGAATATTACATGTTAAACTTTATATATCAAATAACTCGCCAACCCCAATAATCCTTATAAAACCAATCAATTGCATTTCAAAAATATTCTGCCAAAGCATATTTATAATTCTGATTCAGCAGTTCTCCTGCAATTAACAAGTTTTCGACACTACGTCTATTTTTCAACCTTCTTCTTTCAATTCTTTTACAAAACCATTCTTTCCTCCCATAAAAAGCCAAGAAGATTGTTTCAACAATCGATTGACTTTTTAAGCCGTTTCGTAGTGAAACTAGAAACGGCGGTTGATAAAAAAGTTTTCAACGCAAACTTTGAGCAGATAAAAGATACGCTATTTTTGGCGGGGGTTTATCTTATGCCCATAATTTTTTCATACTCATAGCATAATCCGGTTCATAAAAAAAACAAGGTCATAACGAGTACAAATTTCAAAATGTGACCTTTTATGACCTTTAAATATATTCATAGTCATGTTAAAATATGTCCATAAATATTATAAAAAATAAGGAGTATAGGATAAAAAAAATGAACGACACAAATTTAGCTTATTCTTATCAAATCAATGAATGGAAATTACCTGAATGGAATTACCTTGTAAATGAAATATCAAATGTATTCAGATTTTCAGATGATGAAAAAAACAGGTTTGAAAACAGTTATACTGCAAGATTAATTGCATCTATTCCTTTTGAAGCTGGAAACAAAGAAATTATCAATCATGGAATGAATATTTTGGCATTGATTATGCTTGAAGGTTATAAAAACAGTATTAATAAAGATAAAACTCACAATGTCTATAATCCTATTCTTTCTGGTGCATGGAATTATCAGACTATAAAAAATAATTTACTTACAGAAATAAACAAGTCCAATGTTCCAAATTTCGATTGGATTTTTACAAAAACTCCACTTAATTTATGGTAAGTTTTTTTTATGAAAGAAACAAATATATATTCAAAATCTGTACATGCAATTATAAGAATCATTTCTTTAGTTGCCACTATAATATTGGTTATTTCAAATACAAACAGAATAAAAACTTATGGTATAAAACAATTAATTACCATGGATTATGAATTCTTTTCCCTAATTATCAACTGTATTGCTATAATTCTATTTTTTGTGCTAATAATCTTTCCAACAAAATTAAGTTTACTATCACTTATTCCATTTTTATATGGAGTTTTTATTCTAATATTTGAGCCATATAATAACTTAGGAATATTAATGTTTGGACTTTCAATAACAACCTTTATGCACGAGGTTCTTTTAATAAGCATACAAAAACTAAAAATATAATAGTATTTGTTATTTTTGTATGTTTAATCCTTTCTGAAATAAGGTTTGGTAAAGAAATATTTTTAAAATGTTTTATTGAAAAAACAGTTTATTCTTTTACTCTTTTTTTATTTTTCTTTTTCTTCAAAGCATATATTTTTGACTTATTTGAAACAAAAGGCTCTAATAAGAAACTTGACATTCAAAAATATTCAGAATTAAAAAAACGAGATGCAGAATGGCTAGCCCAGATTTTAAATGGTGTAAAATATGACACACTGGCAATAGATTATAATATGTCTTTAGGTTCTGTCAAAAACAGGCTTAGAATGATTTTTGATGAACTTAAAGTTGGCGATAAGCAAGGCTTTTTAAATAAATATTCAGATTTCGAAATATGTTATGGTGAGGAATTTTCTTCTATAAATAATTCCTTTAACTCCTCATCAGAGGTTAGATAATATAAAAGTTCACTTAAATTATTGTTTACAAACCAGTAATCAGGATAAAAACCATGATTTTCACCATGCCATGAATCTACAAAGTTCAATATTTCAGTATTTTTATAAGATTGAGATGCAAGTACTAATTTTATTCTTGAATTAGGTAGTTCATATTCTATATTTCCTCCGTAAGTTAATGAGCCAGATGTATTTTCACCAATTATTGTTATATTATTTTTATTAAGCATATATAAATATCCGATAAATTTTTCTGCCATAGAAGCAGTATAATTGTCGGTAATTACGATTATGCTTGAAGTTGTCAGAGAAAAATCATATTGTGATAAAGTATTTGTAATTCTGCTTGAAAAAGTGTAATATCTTTTTTCTTTTTCTAATTGGAACTCATATTCTTCTTTGAAATAGTTAATCATTTTTTCTGACTGATTACTTGCTAAAGAATTCACATATTCCTGTTTGTGAATAGTGTCAGAATGTAATTCAATTAGTCCATTATCTGCCTTATTTAGGAAAATACTTATAGTATCATTTTTAGAATCATCACCATTATTATAAAGTTTTTCTAAAAGACGTCTTGGATAATATTCAACTCCACCAGAATTTCCACGAATATCTATAATTATATATTTCTTATTTTTAATCAGATTACTTACTTTTAGAAGATTATTTTTAAATATTCTATCATTCTCAGTTCCTTCGATGAAGTTGAAAGAACTGATTCGTATATATAAAGAATTATTAGATTCAAGAAAAGAAAGCGGGTTATTATTTTTAAAACGAGGATTTTCATAAATTGGAATTTTATAATTCTTGTTTGAAATATTAATTTTTGTTGAATTATACGGACCTGGTAAAATCGGAGCGAAGACATACACGACTTCATTATTCTTTACAGTTCTTTTCAGATTATCATAATTATCAGTATACTTCTGACCTTCTAATTTTTTATTCGGAGAATCATATACAAAAAACTCATTTCCAGATTTTTTAAAATAGAAATCTGAATAATAATACCAGTATTTTAGAGAAGGAAACCAATTATTATCTTTAGTACATATACATAAATGACCATCAGCAAAATTATATTTTTGAAAAAATAAATAAAGTGGAATAACTAAAGCTTCCTGATTAATACCATTTTCAAAACTATCCGTAAAATTCTTTTTTTCTCTCCTTTTTACATTTTTATTGTAAAGAGTCAGCATGTTTTGTTTATCTATTTGTATTCTGGTCTGTTTATTTATTTCGTCATAACAAACATAAGCTGATTCAATTAATTCTTGAAAATAATTCAAATCTTCAATTACTAATTGTTCTGTAGCGTTATTGGTGTTTTTCAAACTGCAAGAGATATTTGTAAAAATCAACAATATTAAGAAAACTTTTTTCATAGTTAGTTCCTGCTAAAAATATTGAATTGTTTATAGAGTGATTAAACTCTTGATTAAGACCTATTCGAAACTTACCTGTATACGGACAGACTCAAGTTATATGGTTCTCCCCCAAACATATTAAAGAATAATCCTCTTTGGAACAAAGATACAAAAGGTATATATCCAGATTATTGGATTCCTTTGGATGAAATTATTAATGATGATAAACTAATCATTTACCCCACTCACAAACCTACATAAAAAAAGAGCAAACTCACAAGAAATTTGCCCTTTTTCCATTTACACATAATTTTTCAAACTTAAGATGATGATTAAAATTACATTCCGCCGTCGATTTCAATTACCTGTCTTGTGATGTAAGCAGCTCCTTCTGAAAGCAAATATGTTACAGCCGAAGCAATTTCTTTTGGCTGGCCAGCACGTTTCATTGGGATTGTGCTCATGATGATGTCATAAACAGCTGGGTCAATAGCTTTTGTCATTTCAGTTTCGATTACGCCAGGAGCAATGGCATTTACAGTAATTCCACGTCCTGCAAGTTCAACGGCAAGAGCTTTTGTGGCACCGATAATTCCGGCTTTTGCAGCAGAATAGTTTGTCTGTCCGCGGTTTCCGTTTACTCCACTTACAGAAGAAATTGTGATGATTCTTCCACCGCGTTTGTTTTTTCTACTAGCCATAGGCATAATCAGCGGGTTTAAAACATTATAAAAACTGTCAAGATTTGTGTGAATTACTTTATCCCAATCATCTCCAGAAAGTGCTACAAAAGTATTATCTCTTGTAATTCCAGCATTGTTTACAACTCCCCACAAAACCCCGTGTTTTGCAGTAAGTTCATCAAGTTTTGCCTTACAATCATCACGATTTGAAATATCAAACTGAATTAATTCGCCTTGTCCGCCAACTGCTTTAATCTGATTTAATGTTTCTTCTGCTTTTGCCTGACTTCCACAATAATGACAAATTACATAATATCCTGCTTTTGCTGCATCAACAGCAATTGCACGTCCAATTCCACCACTTGCACCAGTAACCAATACTTTTTTGTCTTCGTTCATTTAAAACTCCTTTTACAAGTATTCACCTTTCATTTTAACATAAATTTAGCAAATTTTTCCCCAAAATTAAAAACTGCTTAATCACCAAAAAGAGAATGAACATCTTCTGTTTCCATTACAGAAATTTTTGCAGTAACAGAAGGTTTTTCATCACCTTTTTTTGCATAAAGTTCACAAATATAGCGATAAACGTGATTTTCTTCATCCCTAAAATCTTCATGAATCTTCATTTGAATTGTTGTATTATTTTTAAGATAACCGATTTCAGATTTAAATTCCATAACCGAAAGAATAAATCCAGGAAGCGGGGTACGACCTTTAATTGTGTTTGTAATTCCAGTCAGCGCAGAAATGCCTTGTGCCATAAACTCAAAACCTGCCCATGTTGGAACGCCGTCAAATTCAGGTTCGTAAAAAATACAGTTTTCTGTGATATCATATTCACTTGTGATTGTGTGATTTACAATATCGTGTTGTGTTACTCTTGAAAGAAGAAACATTTTTCCTTTATGAGGAAGATAATTAATAAGTTCGTCATATTCTATATGCTGTTGAATTTCCATAAGAATAAAGTCTCCTTTTAGTTTATATATCTGAAGAAGCAATCACAAGACAAGCGTTTGCTCCACCAAATGCAAATGAATTCGAAAGACAAATTTTTGTTGGTTTTGTTGGTTTTGTTGATTTTGAAAAATCTGTTCCTTCGTCCACAAAATTTAATTCAGGAAGTTCATCATCTTTTTGATTATCCCAAACCTGAACAGGTAATTTTACATCATTTATTGCAGAATAACAAATGGCAAGTTCCAGGCTTGCTGCAGCTCCAAGTGTGTGACCTGTAATCGGTTTTGTGGTGGAAACTGGAACTTTATAATCACCAAAAACAGCATCCACCGCTTTTGCTTCCATAATGTCATTAAATTTAGTACCAGTTCCATGCAGATTTACATAATCAACATCATCTATCGAAATTTGTGCTGATTTCAATGCATTTTCCATTGCTTTTTTTGCACCTTCACCACTTGGATCTGGAGAAGTCATGTGGTAAGCATCAGCCGATTCTCCCCATCCCAAAAGTTCAACCTTTTTTTGATTTTGATTTAACGGTTCTTTTGAAAGAATGTAAAAAACACCTGCTTCTCCAAGAGTGATTCCGCTTCTGTTTTTACTGAATGGATTTGTAATTTCTGGAGAAACTGCTTCCAGCGCATTAAAACCAAGCAAAACTGTATTTGACGCAATGTCAATTCCACCCACAATTGCAGCGTCAACAATTCCAGCCATAATCATTTCAGCCGCTTTGATTGTAGCCCCTGCACTAGAAGAACACGCCGTACTAAATGTGTTTGCCGGACCTTTTATGTCAAACTTTTCGGCAATAAAAGTTGAAACATAATCAGCACCCTGAATTTCCAGATTATAATCTTGAGAAAACTGATTTGTTTCAAAATAATGTTTATGTCCAGCCACTGAAAACTCTGTTCCATTATCGCAAGAACCTACGCAAATTCCAATTCGGTCGCTTCCAAAACGTATTTTTGCACTTTCTATGTCATCCGCAATTTGATTAAGAGCAGCTTCTTCAATCCGCATGATTCGCATGTCATATCTTGCAGATGATGGAGGAAGCAAAGAATCATCAATGCGGGCAGCAAAAAACTGCTGGTTATCACAAGCTTTCACTTTTTTGATTCCAGATTGATTTTTCGTAATCACGCTGTTCCAAAGTTCTTCCAACGAATTTCCAGCAGCGCACATTACAGCAGGTTTTGATATATAAATTCCCATTTTTTCTCCCATAAAAAGTCAAGAAGATTGTTTCAACAATCGATTGACTTTTTACACTGTTCCGTAATGTAATGAGGAACAGCAGTTCAATAATAAGTTTGCAACGCAAACTTTAGGTAAGATAAAGCCGCGCTATTTTAGCGGTTTTATCTTACACTCCTCATTCAATTTGCAATGCAAACTTTTGTAAAGATAAAATCCCGCAAACTTAGCGATATTTATCTAACACTCTATTTTTAGTTTAATTCTTCTAGATTTATTAAAATGTACTCGTAATTCCTCAGTTTATTTGAAATTCTAATTTCATTCTGGGAGATTACAATTTCTTCGATAATTTTATTTTTATCGTAAATTTTACGAATTATTTGATTTTTTTCAATGAAATTCTTTGAATTTTGAGGAGTTTCATCATCAGTTTTCACATTTTCCTCATTTTTTGATAAATTCATAATTTCTTCAGTAAACGACAGTCCTGCTTTTCTAAAATTTTCACGAAGACTTTCCGCTGGAAAATACGCACTCTGAATGTCACAAATGATATATTCTGCCTTCAAATTCTGTGGAAAATAGGCTGAATCAAGCACAATACCTTTTTCATCAAAATAAATTGCACCCAAATCAGTTCCCATTGGACTCAAAATTGTAAGGCTCAGTGAATTTGAATCAATCTGCAAATTTCCTAAAAATTCGAAGTTTTGAGTGCCAAAATTGCCCGAAATCATCTGAATTTTATCAAAATTTCCTTGAAATTCGCTGTTTTTTAAAAGTTTTATTTTTTTTGAATTTGTAATGTAAACTTGTGGCAAACCGCTGGAATTTTCATTTTTCTGCGAAATTTGCTGAATTTTGGAAGAAGAACAGGAAATGGAAGAAAATGCAAAAATCATCAAAAATAAGCAAAAAATCACAGAAAACTTGTTAAAAAAGTGAATTTTTGAGTTTTTTTTCGGTAAATTCGGTGTATTTTGGTTGTTTTTGATTCTTGCGTAAAAAAATGATGAAATGTACGCAGTTGTTAATCCCACAAAAATTGCCAGCCCAATTAAATGAACTGGCTGAAACGAACTGAGTGCCAGTGCTCCAAACGAAATAACCGTCGTAATGAAAGAAAGCATCGTCGCAAAAGGTTCAATTGCATTTTGATTTTCAAACTTAACTTCTTTGCTTTTTTTCTCATTTTCAATCATATAAATAATATAATCCAGTCCAAGTCCAAAAACAAGAATCAAACCTGTAACTGAAAAGAATTCTATGTTGATTTTGAAAACAGCATAAATGGCAACTGTCACAAGAATAATTAAAATCGGTACGGAAATGATTTTCAAAGACTGTTTCCAGCTGTAAAAAAACTTCAAAACAATAAACATAACAAGGCAGGCAATCAAAAAGAATTTTATAACCATTATCGTAAGTTTATCCAAATCGCGGCTCACATCAGCACTTTTGCTCACAAACGTTACTTCGTCAAAATCCTGAGCAATTTGATTGTAAGTGTCATAATCTTCGATTTTATTTGGTAAAAGAACACTGTAATACTTGCCGTCAATTTCTCCAAGCCACACAGACGAAATGGAATCAAGAAGATATTGTGGAATATTTTGATTTTCAAATGAAATAAACTGTTTGTTGTAAACATTTTGATAAAAATTGTTCGTAAAGTTTTGTGCAAAAGTTTCAGGATTTTCAAAACCAAGTGATTCAAACTGAAATTCTGCAAGATTCATAAGATTTTCACAAGCTTTTTGCGATTTTTCCTGTGCTTTCACTGACGGAACAAAAAGTGATGTGCATATATAACCGGCTTTTCCAGTTTTTTCTTCGATTTTCTGACGCAGAATTTCTTCATTCTGCAAGAGGTTTTCCTGCGAATCACCACAAATCAAATACCATCCAGACGGATTATATTGAATGATTTGACTGGATGCAATTTCATCTGCCAGAAGTTTTCCTTCAGTTTTATAAAGTGAAAGAATATTGTTTTTCACATTGATATTCTGTCTGAAAATGATGATGAAAATGAGGGAAACTGCAAAAAGAGCCGAAATTACAATGCGTCCGACAATCTTTTTATTCATAACAGTTGTGGCTTTTTTAAATGAAATAATCGGTTTAAGTTTTCTTTCGCCTTGAGAAATGGAAATTTTTGGAAAAATTGCGATTGTAGTTAAATATGAACTGATTAATCCTGTAAGACAGAAAAGCGACATTTGTTTGAGAAGTGTAAACGGTGCAAAAAGTAACACCGCAAAGCAAAGTCCTGAAGAGATGATTGCCATTGTAAGTCCAGGCATGATGTGATTTCTGATTTCAATCGTGGTTTTCAGTTCAGGATTTCCAGCCCAATGGGTGAAATAGTGCAGACTGTAGTCTATGCACGAACCGATTAGCGAAGTCCCAAAAACCAAAGTAATTATGTGAATTTGGCGAAAAGTTGCAAGCGTTGCCAGAAAAGCTGTAATTATAGAAATAATGATTGACATAACCGAAAAAATGAGTGGTTTTGGAGACCGGAAAACAAGAAAAAGGATTAAAATTACAAGAAGAAGTGAAATGGTTGCAATTAGTGAAATTTCTTTTGAAGCGGCAGTGGAGCTTTTGTGACTGTGAAAAGGTGTTCCTGAAAAGATGAATTTCGTAGACGACACATTTTGCTCAGAAATCCTAGAATTCACTTTTTTTTGGAAAAAATCGTTATTTTCTGTTGAATTTAATACATTTTCGTCCAAAATATCACCAAATTCCGAACAAATTTGATAAATTTCGGTGATTCCGTTTGATTTGCTTGCAAGTGCTGAGCCTTTATCACTGAGTACTCCGCGAATCATAACATACCAAATTCCATTTTTTTGAGAAGAAAGTACACCATCTTTTACAGTCATTGCTGTTCCAGAATTTTGTAAAGCTGCAAGATAATTTTGCAAATCAAGTTCTGTCAGCATAAATGGATCTTGTTCCAGATTGTCCAATGGAAGCAGCGTAAATCCACTGTAAGCTGTAGAAAGTGAATTAAAAGCAAAATCTCTCAAGCCGTTTTCTGTGTTTAACTGTGCAATTGAATCATCATCCAACAGATTGAATCTATAATCAAAAAGAAATTGCGTTATTTCAGAAAGATTTCCGATATCGTTATAAAGGGAAACAGATTTAAAATTATCACTTTTGGAAAGATTCTTGTAAACTTCCTGAGCAACTGTTTTTGCTTTGTCAAATTCTGGATTTGCTACGATGATGAAAACATTTTGACCCGTTAAAGAAGTCATTTTTTCATCAGCTTTTTGAAATGATGATTTTGAAAAACTTTTAGGAATAAGATTAAATAAATTACTTTCGATGCGGATTTGTTTTGGAAAAATCAAGAAAATAGAAAGTGCAAAAAGAAAAATGCCTGCGTGAAAAATACTCCACAGTGGTAAGTAAGATTTTATTGATAATATGTGTGTTTTGAAAAAAGATTTTAACCGTGAAAAAGAAAAATTAGTCGATTGTAAAGAGTTGTTTTTCATCGTTTGATAATTCCTGTGGATATTTTTGATTTGAAAATTCATATTTAATAGTGTTTTCTGAGTTTTCCAGGATTTCAAGTGATTCCAGAATTGCAGTTTGTGATTGGCAGTTCGAATTTCCAGATGAATTTAATGTGCCTGAAAGTGTAAAAGTTTTCATCACACTTGCAATAGTTTGATTTTTTGGTGACAATTCTATTATCCATAAAGAAATATCTTTGGATTTTACAAAAATTTCAAAGTTTTCATAGAGTTTTTCAGTATTCCCCAGGAAAAGAGAGCTTAATACAGAAGAAATACTTTGAAAAATCTGATTGTCTGCACCGTTCATTACAGATTTTTTTCCGCCTGCAGATGTTTGAATCATTTTGTTTTCGGTGATTACAAGAGTTGAAGCAAAAGGTTTTTCTGTATTCCATACAATTCCCATTTTGGAAATGATAAATTTTCCCATAGATTTAAGTTTTCTGTTGTTTTGTGTGATTGTTTTCGTTTGCGTAAAATCTCCGACAGTGTTTTCATTTTTTGCGAGTTCCTGGCAAATTTTTACTACAAGCGGATCTTTTTCAAACTTTTCATTCTCAACAGGAAATAAAAAAAATGAAAAGAAAACTAAAAAAGCCGAAAGAATTGTTTTTTTATTTGATAAAGAATTTGCATAAATCTTCATAAAATCTCCAAAAAAAAGACATTTTCATATATTTCATGCGATTTCTTTTTATTCGCTGAAATTCCAAAAATTAAAGAAGTTATACCATTGATATGGGTAAGTTTCACAAAATTTTTCAACTTTTTCTATAAATTCTGAGCAAATTTCAGAAATTCTTTCATCTCTTTCGCTTCTTGAACATTCCAAATCAATCTGTGATTTTTCAATATAAACCTTATATTTTGGATTAAAAATCGAATTTTTGCTTCTAAAACCAAACATATAATAAACAGGCGCTTTAAGCAAAAACGGTATCAAAAAAGTTCCGTATGGAAATGGAGCCGGTTTTCCCAAAAAATTTTTAGAAAGATATTTATCTCTTGAACGTGCGGAAGTTCTATCCCCAGAAATAATTACAAGCGCTCCCTGTTCAATAAAATCCATAAGTGTACAAATTGTATCAGGACCGATTTGTGACGGATCAATCAAATTCATGTTAAAATTTGAATTTATCTGTGAAAGTGTCTGATTAAATTGCTTTGTCGCATTTGTTTCCATTATTGCAACAACTGGAACATCATGACCAACCAGCTGCCTGTTATTTTCAGAAAGACTTCGCATAAGTTCCAAATTTCCCTGATGCGAACTGAGTAATAAGGCACCTTTATTTTCTTTAAGTTGATTTAACAGAATGTCGATATCATCCTGTTGATATTCTATGCGCTTGAAATTAAATTTTCCAAGCCAACCCTGCATTTTTTCTAAAACACAAAGTGAAAATGAAAGAATTTGTCTGTATGGACTGATTTTTTGAGGAATTTCTCCTTTTGTAAATTCCTTCAATGTTTTTTGATATGTGCGGCTTTCTTCTCTAGCTCTTTTTGAAAAAAGATAATAAAAAAAACTCACAGGATAAGCCAAAGAAAGTACAAAAAAGGGCGGCAAAAGCTTAAACAGGAAAACAAGAAGTTTAAGAGGAATATTTGTATGTATTACTTCTTTTTCGTCGGCCCAATGAAGTTTATCTTCTTTTTTTGTGTTTTTCATAAAATTATGCTGATTTTTCTGTTTTTCTTTTTGTAATTCTATTTTTGCGGAGCGAAATCAATTTTGGCAGTTTGAAAAGCATACCAATGCAAAGTCTGGCATAAGTTCCAGAAATTCTCATTGTGTCGCTGAAATATCTGAAATTTGAGATTCCATCGCTCGGATAAAAAACTTTTACTGATTCGGAAATAACTGGAACACCTTGCCAAAAAAGTTTTACCAGAATATCAATATCATACCCCATTCTGTCATCAAGAACAGGATTTTTTTCTAAAAGTGCAATGTACGGTTTTACAGGATAAACACGGAAACCTATCATTGCATCAACAATATCATGAGATAAAGTAACAAAATGAATCCAGCCATTGGCAACTTTTCTGCCATTTACACGTTTTTTTGGTGCGCTTTCGTCATATTCCGGATAACCGCAAATTATTGCCTGTGGATTTTCTTTTGATTTTTCCAGAAAATATTGAACACGTTTTGTGTCATGTTGACCATCTGAATCAATCTGAAGAATGTGTGTAAGTCCCATTTGGGCTGCTTTGTGCACACCATCTTTCATAGCAAGCCCTTTGCCTCCATTTTTTGGACGCACGACAAGCGTAACAAGATGATTATTCTGTGCAACTGCGTTTATGAATTCTTTGTTTTTTTCATCATTTCCATCATCAACAACGATAATTGGCAGATTAAATGGAGAAAGTTCATTTACGACAGATTGCAGAGCAGCACCATGATTATAAACTGGAATTACAAATCCATAATTTTCATAATTCATTTTGTCCATTCGATTTTACCTGATTTTTGACTCAATTGTCAGTTTTTATTCTGAAAGTACGTTAAAAGTTCCTGAAGAATAAACTTTCCCTTCAACATTTGCATCAGACAGATTGAATGTCACACTTTGTTTTTCAGCTTTGTATGTTAATTCAAGATGAATTTTTGTATCTGGTCTGATTGGTGCAGAAAATTTTATGCGTTTGATACTTGGAACCCAACGCTGAGTGCCAAAATATTTGCGTGAAAATCTTGTTACAACTTCAAACTGAGCTACAGCCGGTAACAGTTTATATTCAGGAAAGTGACCATCAAAAAAATCACTAGAAGCAGGAATTACAAATTCCAAAACAACTTTTCCTTCTTCTTTTGAAATAATCTGTTCATCTTTAATATCATGTAAATTTACTTCTTTCATTTTGTTCCTTCTTCAAACATTGCCATGATTTCCAATTTGTGTTTTTTGCCCTGAACATCTACAGGAATTTTTTCAACAAAACGCCATTTTTTAGGAATGACAACATTTTCGAAATATTTTATCAAATAATCGTGAAAAAATCTGTTAATCATGAATTTTTCGCAATTTTTAAACTTTTCTTTTCCATTTTCATTAAGCACAACTACAGCTGCAAGATATTGTCTTACATCATTCTGCATTGCAACAACTTTTACATCGCTTATATATCCGCTTTCCAAAAGTCTGTCTTCTATTTCAATCAAAGAAATGCGTTTTTCTTCGATTTTTACAATGGAATCAGAACGACCTTTGAGCAAAAATCTGCCGTCTTTCTGGAATTCTACTAAATCAGAAGTAGCAAAACCTTCAGGATTTTTGATATAAGGCGAAATGATGCGAAGACAACCATCATCACCAATCCAAAGCTTTGCATTATCAAAAGGATTCCACAAAAGACCGTCTTTATTTTGCTGACGATAAGCAATTCCAGAAGTTTCTGTTGAACCATACACTTCGAGAGGATAAAAATCAAAAAGTCTTGAACACTGAACTGCAAGTTCTGGACTTACTGCTCCACCAGAAGTGAAAATCCAAACCTTTTTCATAGAAAGATTTTCTTCTACTTCACAAGTTCTTTTCAAAAAGGCAGGTGTCGCAATTATAATATAAGATTCATCCGTCATTTTTTCAAATTCTTCTGGAAATTCTACTCTGTGGCGGCGGAAAGGTGTTCCAAGTGAAAAAGGCAACGAAATTCCATACAAAAAGCCGTAAATATGATGCTGACTAACTGTAGTAACTAGTTTTCTGCTAGTTATTTCATGTCCCCATTTTGAAATTACAAAAGCGTTGTCTTCTTCAAATTCTTTTAATCGTTGAGGAACTGCCTTTGGTTTTCCAGTGGAACCCGAAGTGTAAAGGAAAATATTTGTCAGTTCTGCATCTATTTTTGGACAATTTCTAAAATATTTTTCATCCGGAATTTCGGTTTTTTCGATTAAATCAGGAATAAAATCAGAATCAGGTACTTTTTGGTCTGTCAAAAGTTTGATTTGAGGCTTTTTTACATCAGCCAGAAAATTTTCAGCAATATTCTGTGTAAGATAAACTGTTTTCTGACATTGCAAAATTGCAACAAACACGCACAAAAAATACCAGTAATCTTCGCAATGTAATATATATTCCTCTGCAGGATTTTCTTCCAAATATTTTCTGATTTTTGCAGAATCAACAAGAAAATCTTTCCAGGTTTTGTATGTTTTTTTTGACCAGACGTCATCAAAACACATAATGTAATCGTCTTTTCTAGAATCTGATTTAAATTTAGAAATTGGATATGACTTCATAATTCTACTGTCCACAATTTTTCTGATAATAAATTCAACTGCAAAAAGCGTTCCCATTAATGCGTAGGAAATGCCTCCATTATAGACTGCCCACACTTCTCTTGAACAAAAAAAAGTGGTATAAGCGGCAATAGTTCCGTTTATAATGAAAAAACAACACCATGCGAGAGTGACATTTCTGCAATAGTTTTTTACTTGATTTTCATAAGTTGAACCTGATATTTTTTTGTCCGCCAAAGTTGCAAATCTAAAGATTATATTAGGTTTGATAAAAAGCGTGCTGCCGAAAACAAAAAGCAAAGTCAGGTTGATTACAACAGAATACACTTTTAAGAAAAACTCTTTTCCTGTTATAAAACAAAAAAGACCAGCGGCAAGAAAAAGCATGGAACTAACTAACGGTTTCCAGTCTAAAACAGACTTTTCTTTTTCATTTCTGGTCTTTCGGTTTCCTGTGGCACTTAAAAAAAAAGCAGCAGCTAGCGCAATGATACATAATGATAGAATTCTTGTATCTACTTTAAAAATAACTAGAAGTGTAAATACAAGAACAGGATAAACTGCTGCAATTACATAAAAAAGAACTTTCAGGAATTTTTTCATTATTTTTTATGCCATGTATGGAACAAGAGCATCTACAACATCCTGTACAGTTTTTACTGTTTTGAAGATAGATGGATCAACATTTCCTTTATCAGCAGGCATAAATTCCTTCATCTTTACGATAAGGTCGATAGAATCGATTGAGTCCAAATCAAGGTCGTCACCAAGAAGTGCATCTGGTGTTACATCACCTTCATCAAGTTCAAATTCTGATACGAGAATGTTTTTTACTTTGTCAAAAATTTCTTCTTTAGACATAATTTCCTCTTTTTGATTTAGTTTAATTTGGCTTTTTCAGCCGAAATGTATTCAGCCAAAGCATCTACGGATGCAAAATGCTTTTTATTTTCTCCACTTTCAGCAGAAAACTTAATGCCAAATTTCTTTTTGAGTGCAACGCCAAGTTCAAGTGCATCAATAGAATCAAGGCCAAGACCTTCGCCAAAAAGTGGGTCTGAATCAACGATATTTTCTGGCTTGATATCTTCAAGCTGGAGGGATGAAATGATTACTTTTTTAATTTCTTCTTTCAATTCGTCCATAGAAAATCCTTTTTGTGTTAAATACATATTATGTAAGTTATTATATTATAAAATATATGAATAAAAATCAATATACTATCATATTTCTTTTAAAAATAAATGAAAAATCTTGTAAATAATGTAATTTTATGTAATATTTTGCATACACAATATAGTTTTTTTTATAAAACGTAAATGAAATATGTATGCTGGTTGTTTTCTCTTGAAAAACTATGAAATTTTACAGTATACTTTTATATATGGGGGAAAAATGGACTCTTCTTTTTATGATTTAGAAAAATTTAAAACAGATAATATCCGCGCTGTTGATGCAAAATTTGAAGCAAACAAAATTGCTTTTGCTCCCCTTGCATTTCAGGCAATAAAATCTATGATAAATCTTGGAATTTTGCAGGTTATTGAAGATGCAGATGAACAGGGCATTTCCAGAAAAGCTCTTGCCGAAAAAACTGGCATTTCAGAATATGGTGTTGGCGTTCTTTGCGAAATGGCTTTGGGAATGAATGTTATTAAATTGACTCAGGATTCTGTTTCTGACCCTAAAACTGAAAAATATAAACTTGGAAAAATCGGCTGGATGCTTTTGGAAGATGATTTGTGCAAAGTAAATTTTTGGTTTACAAATGACATTTGCTATCAGGGTGCGTGGGATTTGGAAAAATCAATCAAAAATGGAAAACCGGAAGGTTTGAAAGTTTTTGGAGATAAATGGACAACTGTCTACGAAGCTCTTTCCACTTTGCCAGAACAAGCAAAAAAATCGTGGTTTGATTTTGACCATTTCTATTCTGATATTGCATTTCCAGAAGCTTTGCCAATTGTTTTTGCAAAAAATCCAAAAACTATGCTTGATATTGGCGGAAATACCGGAAAATGGTCTATTTCCTGTTGTAAATATAATCCTGAAGTAAAAATGACGATTGTAGATTTACCGGGACAAACTGCTGTTGCCGAAAAAAATGCAGAAGAAACAGGTTTTTCACAAAGAATTAATTTTTGCACAGGAAATGTTCTACAGGAATCAACAAAATTGCCAGATTCTCCAGATGCTGTTTGGATGAGTCAGTTTTTGGACTGTTTTTCGCTGCATCAAATTACAAAAATTTTGAAAAAAGTGCATGAAGTTGCCACAGAAAACACAAATGTCTGGGTTCTCGAACCTCTGTGGGACTGTCAGAAATTTGAGGCAAGTTCTTACGCTTTGCAGGGAACTTCACTTTATTTTACATGCATCGCAAACGGAAACAGTAAAATGTACCGCTATCAGGAACTTGTAGATGCAATTGAAGAAGCTGGATTTAAACTTGATTGTGCACATCACAATCTTGGTTCAAATGCATATTCTTTGCTCTGCTTCAAAAAGAAATAGTTCCGAAGGTTTTGGAGTAGGAATAAATGAAAGAGATTTTTATATCTGATATTTCAGCTTGGGCGCCTGGTCTCGGTGATGAAGATGCTAAATGGCAGGATTGGCTTGAAGGAAAAACTCTAATAGAACAGTCAAAAGAATCTCCAAAACTTGAATATACAGATTCTCTTTTCAGGCGACGACTAAGTCAAATCACGAAAATGACAGTTCACGTAATACATAATTTGCTTGAAAAAACAAATGTGGATAAAAATACAAAAATTGTTTTCGTTTCTTTACGCGGAGAAATAGAACGCGAATTTACAATAAATAAAAGTTTAATCGAAGACAATATGATTTTGCCGGCAGCGTTTTCTTTGTCTGTTTTTAATACACCTGTTTCGTCTGCAACAATTGCTTTCGGATTAAAAGGCGGATATTCTGTAATTTATCCTTCTAAAAACAATTTTGCAGATGCGTTCAAAATTTCGGTAGCACCAGTTCTTGCTGGAACAGAAGATAAAATCATTTTTGTATACGCTGATGAACTTGTTCCAGAATATTATGGTGATAAACGTCCAGAAGAGAATTTTCCTTGTGCATTTTCATTTTTAGTAAGTGGAAAAGAACAGAGTTTGAATGCTTCTAAAAACAATACAATTAAGATTTTTGATATAGGTGAAGGTACTTACAGTTTAAATAATATTTCTTCTTCCCCTTTATCGTTCTTAAGATCCTTGCTATGCTACGACAAACAAAACGGAGGTGAGTGATTATGGCAGAGCTTACGAAAGAAGAATTAGAAGAAAAGTATAATCACAAAGATATGCCTAAAATTGAAAATTATTTATTTAATTTTTGTGGCTGTTTAATGAAAATCTTTGCAATCACATTTTTTGGGGTTGGAGCGATGATTCTGGCAATCTTTGTGTTTCCTTTTATCAGGTTGTTTACACTGCATAGAAAAGATTTTGGTGTAGTTGCAAGAGCTTATGTATCGCATACATTCCGTGTTTTCTTGGGATTTCTAAATCTTTTGCATGTTTCTATCAGAAAAGTGGAAAATGCTGATGATTATAGAAACATTCACAGTAAAATCATCATTGCAAATCATCCTTCGCTTTTGGATTTTGTATACATTATGTCGCTTGTACCGAATTCGACATGCATTGTACGTGGTGGTTTGACAAAAACTCCTTTGCGAGGTGTAATTAAGCAGGCTTACATCACAAATACAACAACTTTTGAAGATATGTGTATTGAATGTAAAAAACTTACAGATATGGGCTGCAACGTAATCATTTTCCCGGAAGGCACAAGAACGCCACGTCATGGAAAAAACAATTATAAAAAAGGAGCTGCACGCATTGCGCTGTACTGTGGTTGTGATGTTCAGCCTGTTTTTATTGGTGGCAGCGATAAATATGGACTTGGAAAACACGATCCTTTGTGGAGCTATAATCACGTTGAACCTTATCTTTATGATTTTAAACTACTTCCTGTAATCTTTATTGATGAATATAAAGATTTGTCAGAGCCGATTGCAGCAAAACGTCTTACAGACAAGATGGAAGAAGTTATTAAATCTGCTGGTGATGACTATTATAAAAATTATTCCGGCAAATCGAGAAATAATTATTAGTTTTTTTCGCAAAGTTAGACAATAAAGTTTATAAAAAAGTGACATATTTTGAATCCTCTTTTGTTACATTATTAGACAGGAATTACTACAGTGAAACATTTATCTTTAGAAGATTTTGATACTCTCTACAATCAATATGGGCCTATGGTTTTGAGGCGGTGTCGTTTTCTTTTAAAAGATGAAGACAAAGCTTTGGATGCCATGCAGGATGTTTTTGTTCGCTTGATTGAACGAAAAGAAAAAATTTCGAACATTTGTTCCAGTTTTTTATATACAATGGCGACAAATGTTTGTTTAAACAAAATTCGTGCGGATAAACTTCGCAGTGGTCCTGAGTTTGATGTTATTGCTGAAATTGTTGAAGATCATGTGAGTTCACTGCAGGAAGAAAAGATTGATTCTTCTATTTTGCTTGATTGTATTTTTTCACAACGAGATTCTAAGGATCGTCAGATTGCTGTCTTGTATTATGTAGACGACTATACTTTAGAAGAAACAGCCGAAAAGATGAATATGTCGGTTTCTGGAGTAAGAAAACGTCTGTCTAAATTAAAGGAATTTGCAAAAAAAATGTAATTTCTAAAAAGGGGGCAAAATGAAAATTCCATCAAGAATTTTAGAAGCCATTTGTAATAATGAACTTCAAGCGCAGGATTTTTATGATGTTTATGGAAAAGAAAATGTTATTAATGCTTGTAATGAAATAAAACTTTCAAATGAACAGATTAAGCAAACTTATTCTGCCGAAGAGATGAAACGTGCTGTTGCACAAAAACTTCAGAATGTGAAAAATCATGAAGGCTCCAAAAAAGACAAAAAAAGCGGAAAAACTGAGCTTAAACATCAAAATTTTGCTGTTTTTGGCGGAAATAATGCCCAAAAAGCTCAAAAAACATCATTTTCTAAGTTTAAAGTGATTGTTCCAGCCATGGCCGCTGCTGTCTTGGCAGTTGCTTTGCTTCCAAGAATGATTTTATCGAAAAACCTGCAAAATCCACAAAATTTGAGTGAAATTTCACCAAAAAGTGCAAATGTCCGTGTAAAAGGTGCTAAAAATATCAATAATTTGGAAAACTCACGTCAAAATCAAAAATCTGAAATCAGACTTTATAAAAAAACTGATGACGGCGTACAGCTTTTGGCAAATGGCGATAGTGTAAAAAATGGCGATGTAATTCAAATCACTTATGCACCTGGAAAAAATAATTATGGTGTTATTTTCAGTGTGGATGGAAATGGGAACATTACACGTCATTTTCCTGAAAAAAGCTGGAAATCTGAACGTTTAAGTCATGAAAAACCGGAAATTCCATTAAATTTTTCTTATGAATTAGATAATGCACCGAATTTTGAATGTTTTGTGATGGTTTCTTCTGAAAAAGAATTTAATTTAAATGATATTGAGAAACGAATCGAAAATTCAAAAGAACTGGAATATTTATTGGAAATGAAATATCTGCCAAAGAAAACTGACGGTGCAATTTTTGTTCTGGAAAAATAACTGACCTTATATCTGGCCTTATTCTGACATTGTAATGATTTATCTAACTGACCTTGTTTTTGAACTGGTGTATTATTTTGTTTGTATTAATGGGAGTTTAAGGTAAACGACGACTAAAATAATATCGTCCTTTAGTGATTGTTGAAACAAACTTTTTGACTTTTTTATGGGAGAATTTTTTTTTTTATGAAAAACAAGCTTTTTATATCAATTTTGACGATTTTTTTGTTTAATTTTACGATTTTTGCCGCAAATTCTATCGAAAATGATGAAAATTTGACAAATGGTGTTATAAGGTATGCAATTTATGTAGGAGCAAATGACGGTGGAAAAGAACGCGAAAGACTTCTTTATGCCGGAACAGATGCTCAGTCTTTTAAAAAGGCAATGACGGAAATCGGCGGTGTGGAAGAAGAAAACAGCCGAATTTTAATCAATCCTTCAAAACAAAACATTGATGAAGCAATTTCCGAAGTTTCAGACAAAATCAATTCAAATGCAGATGTGGCAAAACGTTCAGAATTCATTTTTTATTATTCTGGACATTCTGATGAAAATGCTCTTTTGCTCGGCGAAACTGTTTATGATTATTCTGAACTAAAAGCTGCTATTACAGAAGTGCCAAGTGATATTCATGTTGTAATTTTGGATTCCTGCTATTCTGGAAATTTTATCCGCACAAAAGGTGGACAAAAGCGAAAACCTTTTTTAATCGATGATTCTGCTGTTGTGAAAGGGCATGCTTATTTATCATCAAGTTCAGAAAGTGAGTTTTCGCAGGAATCTGACGAAATTGAATCTTCATATTTTACAAATGCAATGATTTCAGGCCTTCGTGGTGCAGCAGATACTTCTGGTGATAATAAAGTTACGTTGAATGAACTTTATTCTTATGCATTTAATGAAACTCTTGCTAAAACAGAAAACAGTAAGGCAGGACCTCAGCATCCAAATTATAATATAACGCTGGTTGGTTCTGGAGATTTAGTTTTGTCAGATTTGTCTACTGCTGAATCCATGCTTTCTTTTTCAAAAGAAACAAAGGGACGTTTTATAATTCGTGATAAAAATGAAAAACTTGTGGCTGAAATAAATAAAACTGAAGGTCAGCCGATTTTTATGGCTTTGCCGGCCGGAGATTATTTTTGCGTTGTGATTGAAGGAAATTCAACTAAACAGGGAAGTTTTAGTCTGGAAGCAGATAAAATTTTTGTAATTGATGATAATACATTTGGAAAAATAAGAAGAAAACCAGGTCGTGTTCGTGGTGATTTTGTAGATTCTGATGAAGAAAATGTTTCAAAGTTTGATACTGATAACTCCGATGTACTTGGAACTGACGATTTGGAAGATTATCAAAAAACACCAAATCACGAAGAATTTGACGAAATAATCGAAGAAAATGACGATTTTGAAGAAAATTTTGATATAAACAGTGTCAATTTTAGAGATTTTGATGTGTTTCACTTTCAACCGGTTCCTGCAATCAGTGTGACAGGAAATGCAGAAACTGCAATAGTATCGATTGGTTTGATTGGTTCTATTGAATCAGCAATGATGACAGGTCCGCAGATTTCACCAATTATGAATATCGCTCCTGCCATGAAATTTGGAGTGCAGACTTCCGGATTGTTTAATATTAATTCATGGGGACTTGGTTCAGTACAGGTTGCAGGTTTGTTCAACACTTCAAAAACTTTCAGTGGTGCTCAGGTTTCGGGATTGTTCAATGTTGCTGGCGAGTTTATAGGAAATCAGACTGCAGGATTATTTAATGTTGGTGGCAGGATGATTGGTATGCAGATTGCCGGAGGAGCAAATTTTAGTACACGTATTGAAGGTTGTCAGATTGCAGGTTTTATGAATGTGGCTGACAAAGTTAGCGGTGCTCAGGTGGTTGGTTTCATGAATATTGCTGACGAAGTTCAGGGCGCGCAGATTGCAGGTTTTATGAACATTGCTGATAAAGTAAACGGTTTGCAGCTTGGTGTTATCAATATAGCCGATGAAGTAAATGGTGTGGCACTTGGTTTATTCAACTTTGTTGATAATGGTTTGGCTGATATTTCTGTAGCATGGAACTCAGATGGTTTTGTCGATTTTTATTATCAGGGTGGAGTAAAGTATTTATATACAATAACGGGGATTTTAGTAAGTGAAAAAAGTTTTAGTAATAATAGTTTTGATATGGGTGCAGTGTATTGTGGCATTGGGAGTCAGCTTGATTTAGGATTTTTCAGGTTTGAAATCGAATTGCTGCAAAAACAATATTGTTTTAATCACAAAAAAGAAGAATATGGAGATTTTTTGGAATATCTGAATATGCTTAGGATAGAATCTTTTGGAGAATTCTTTAATTCTTTGACAATACCTTCTTTAAGATTAAATGCACACATACAGTTTGGAAACTTCGGAAGTATTTTTGGTTCTGCAATATTTGACTGTAATGTAAAAGGATGGAATGATCTTGCATTCTCTCTTTACAGCAGGGAGAAAAAAATGACACTGGGTGATAATTTTGAAGTGTATCCGAATTTCCAGTTTGGTTTTAGAATTCATTTATAAATGAATAAAAAAGGAGGATGGACTTTTATGGAACTGTCATTTATTGCGCAATCAGTTTCATAAAAGTCTTTTTTTTTATTTTTTAAAAAGTAGATTTGGTTATGATTGGAGACGATACACTTTAGAGTTTCTTTTTGGTGACCAGATTTGTTTTCGTTCAGGTGGGATAGAATCAATCAAGTCATTTTTAAATCCAAGTTTTTCGAACCAGTCTGCTGTTTGTGTTGTCATAATGAAAATGGATTTAGCATTTTGAGATTTAGCTTTTGCAATGAGATGTTCTATGAGTTTTGGTCCAACACCCATATGCGAAAAATTTTCATCAACAGCTACAGCATGAATTTCTGTCTGACCATCGCTGTAATTTCTGAGTGCCGCACATGCATGAATTCCACCATCCAATTCGTAAACAATGTATTCGCCGATATTCTGTTCAAGCTGCTGTTCCGAGCGTGGCAGAAGCTTCCCAGATTTAAAGAATGGTCGCATAATTGCCAGAACAGACGGAATATCTGACTGTCTCATTTCGCGGATTTTTCCGTAATTGTTTGTGTAAATCATCGTTCCTTGACCAAGCCCGCTGAAAATTTCACAAGGAAGTACTCCATCAATGTTACCGTCAACAAGATGAACTCGGGTAACTCCCTGTCGGCAGGCTTCTTTTGCGGAAAATAACACTGATTTGATAGTGTTGTCAGCATCTGAATTAGAATGAAGAAATTCATCTACTTCTTCGAGATTCATTGCAGGTATGTCCCCGCTTTGAGAAAGTGCAAAAGTGGAAGGAATTTCAAAAATTTGTTGGTTTATGCGTCCTCCCTGAATGACATAAAAAAGTTTATCGGCATGGAGGTTAATGGCAACTTGTTGTGCCAAAAGCATGGAAGAAATATTGTATGGATGACCAACTGCATTCCATCCTATGCACGGAAAAATCGGGATAAATCCATGTTCAAGGACAGTTTTGATGGAGTCAATTTGAAGTTTTTCAATTTCGCCGGCAGTTCCAAAATCAAAACCGTTGATAATTCCTTTTGCACGAGAGCGAACCCAGTTTCCAATTACAGCAGTGATATTGTTGGCAGCAAGACTTGTCATAATTGTGTTTGAAACATCAAAAGCTGCCATTTTGATAAGCGGCATGGCATTTGGTTCTGTGACGCGTGTATTTTCATGATAAGTCCAGTCAATTTTGGAAAGAGAAAGTACTTCGTCAATGCGGTTTCGTGCGCCTGGAATTAGGACGACTTTTAAACCTGCCTGATGTAAAAGCGCAATATCACTGATGTGCGATGAATATAACGGGGACTGAATTGTTTTATCATCAAGATAAATAACCACAACTGCATTTTTGAATTTCTGCAAATATCTTATAACATCGCGAATGTTTTCAGCTTTATTGACACTTTTTGTTTCCATAAAAATTATTCTACCACTATTCAAACTTTTTTGGAATATACAATATTGTGAGCAAAATAAAATCGGATTCTAATACGGAGGAATTACGAGAAATTGTACTCCAGAGTGTTGGTGGCAGACTGTGGTAGACAGTTGGAAACAGACTGCTGGAAATAGACTGCTGGTGGCAGATTTCGTTCTTTTCGATTTGTTTTCTTTTTGATACATTTAATTATATGTTTATACGTTTTTTGGGAGTGTGCGATGAATGTGTCTTTAATTTTAGCTATTCTTGCTGGAGTTCTTTTGCTTATAGGATTTATTGGAACTTTTGTGCCTGTTTTACCAGGCGCACCTTTGGCATGGCTTGGATTACTTCTTGCTTTTTTTTCAGAATACTGCGAAATATCGATTTTTGGATTAGTGATTGCAGGAATATTTGCAGTTTTAGTTTCAGTTATGGATAATTTTCTTCCTGTTTTCATGACGAAGAAATTTGGCGGAAGCAAGGCGGCAATCACTGGCTCTACGATTGGACTTATTGTAGGTTTTTTTACTGGACCTTTGGGAATCATCTTGGGACCATTTGTGGGAGCGTATATAGGCGAATTGATTCACAATAATGGAAAATTACAGGGAGTTTTTAAAGCAGCGATGGGAGCTTTTGTTGGATTTTTAACAGGAACTGGAATAAAAATGGTGTGTGTTCTTTGTTTTGTCTGGTATTTTATTGTGAGTTTTTAGAATATACACATCCACAGTATTCCTGACGATAAAGCGAATATTCTTTGCTGAGTTCGAGACTTCGTTTGAATCCACCTTTCTTTTTGAAATCTGAAGGAAGCCATTTGGGAATTTTTGGGGAAATTTGAAATTCATTAAATTCTGACAAATTTTGGGAATTTTTTGGTAAATTTTGTGATTTTTCAGCATTTTTTTGCAAATTTTCACCAATTTTGTTAAGTTTTTCTGCATCTTTAAAAGGACTGATAGAAAGCGTTGTGCAAAAAAAATCAAACTTATTTTTCATGGCAAATTCAAAGGCAGCCTGTAGACGAAATGCATAACATCTTCGGCATCGTTCGCCTTTTTCTGGTTCATCAGCTAACTCAGGATGATTTTTAATATCAATCGCATCGTAAAATTCCTCTGGATTATATGTTTTTTCTACCACCTTTACATTTTGTTCAATTACTGGTGGAAATTTTTTGTAAAGCTCCAGAAGTTCTGTAAATCTGCGCATGTATTCTTCCTGAGGAAAAATATTTGGATTATAATAAAAAACTGTAATTTGAAAATATTTTGCCAGATATTCCAGAACATAAGATGAACACGGACCACAACAGGCATGCAAAAGTAGTGTTGGTTTGGAATTTGAAGGTAAATTTGCAAGAATTTTATCTAAATCCCGCTGAAAATTGTGTTTTTGTGTGTTTTCTGTAATTTTTGATTGATTTAATATCTGTTCGTTTTCCATTTTTTTCAAATCATTCAGCAATTGCGCTGTAAAGTGCTTTGTCTACACAGCTGATATAAACAAGACTTCCAAGTTCAGCACCTTTTACTGCCTGAACGGCAATTTTATTTTCGGCAATCATTCTGTCCAAAACTGGTTGTGCAGGAACTGCATCTATGCCGTCTGCCTCAATTACTTTTATTTCTATAATTTTGTGATTTTCGACTTGAACTTGAAGTTCAATGTGTAAAAAACTTGTTTCCGTACGTGCTTTGTAAAATCCATCTGGAATCTGTTCCAAAGAAATGTTGTGATAAGGAAGTTTTGTCGCTTCTGCCAGCTGATTTTTCCGCCTTGTAGTCAAAAAACCTCCAAACATAATAGAAAGAAGTGCAATTACTGCGAGTACTTTTGCCAGTGAAGAATAATCTTTTTTCATAATCGCCTCTTTAATTATCATAAAAAATTTTTTCTAATTTATTTGCAACAAAAGTTGCATTACATTGGGCTATGGGTTTGTTTGCAAGAACAATAATCGAAAGTTGATTTTTGAACGAGTATAAATTATAGGAATTAAATACATTGGTAATTCCCGAATGAAAAATTTTATCTTCTTTGACGTAAACTCCAAAGCCGTAAGCTTCGGTATCGAACATCTGTTTGAGCGATTTTTTATTTATGATTTTTCCTTTAGTAAACTGTTTGTTCCATTTGTATAAATCCAGAACAGATGAATTTATATCTCCGCATCCTGTTGCAAAATCATGAGGCAAACTGTAATAGCGGTTTCTAAAATCATAACCTTTTGCTGTAGTATTCTGAAAATCAGTGTTTGTATCTGTCATTTTGCATTTTTCAAAAATGTTTTTTTCCAGATAATCATGATAAGGTTGTTTAGAGACTATTTCTACGATTTTTGCAAGAAGATAATAATTTGTATTGCAGTAAAAATATGTGCTGTCAGGATTTGCCATAAGCGGCGCATCATAAAAATATTTGAGAACAAAATTCTCTTCAAAAGGTTCGTTTGCAACCTGTTTTTTGTGTATTTTGGAAAAAACTTCCTGTGGAAAAAAATCATCAGATTCATTGATGTGATCTGTAAGTCCCGACCGCATATTCAAAAGCATTCTGATAGAAATTTTATCGCCATAAACATAGTCTGGGAAAAATTTTGAAATTTTATCATCCAGTGAAAGTTTTTTTTTCTGAACAAGCTGCATGACGGCAGCGGCTGTAATCTGTTTGGAAACAGAACCGATTTCAAAAGTGGTATTTAAAGTTATTGGCTGAGAATCTGGAACATTTTTGTCACAAACCCCATAGCCTTTTGCAAAAACAATTTCATCACCTTTTGCTACAAGAATAGCGCCAGAAAAACTTGTATCAAAAAGATATTCATCAGCTTGAGCACAAAATTTTTCATATTTTTCATTTTGAATGGAATTTTCTGGCAGTTTTAATCCTTTTTCAGAAGAACATGATGAAAAAAAAATCGTACTCAGAAAAACACAATTTATCAAAAGAGAAAATATTATTCTATTTTTGGTAATTGTGTCTTTCAAAAGTTCATCCTCTGCAATTTTTTAATTATTTTTATTGAATAATTTTGATTCGTATTTTCCGGTTTTTAAATCAATAAATCTTACATATAACGAAACTTTGTTTTCTTCGTTTAATGAATTCCAAATTTCATTTGCAAAATCATCAATATTACCGCTGATTTTCACTTTAACAGGTTCACCTTCAAAACTTGGAAGAGGATTTCCATCTTGCATATATGTATGAATATAGTGACCTTCTCCAGCTACTGGTGCATCATAATTAAAGGTAAAGCGTAAAGTGTTGTCAGGATTTCCATCATCACTTTTTAAAATAGAAAGTGAATAGTTGAAATCGTTTTCCAAATCAATCAATGAAGAAATGCGTGGTGTATAGTTTGGAGCATCGTGTTCATATTTTCTGCTTCGAAGTGATTGTTCAAAGGTAAGTCCGGTTTTTAATCCATCATAAATTGTATCTGTCTGGTCACCGTTTGTTACAATTGTCTTTTTGCCTAAAACACGAACTGCTGCATAGATTATCAAACTAGGATCACCTGCAATGAGGCTTGGGTCAAAAGGTTTTGTGCGAATTACTTCACTTCTATCTTCAGACTCATTATCTATTGAAAAAATGCGGTTTCTGCTGCCGGCACTTCGTCCCATTGTCCAATATGCTGCAACAGCTTTGTTTCCATCTTCACTTTTTCCAATAATAATTCCTCGTCCTGGGTAACTAGTTCTGCTCAATTCTGATTTTATGTCTAATATTTTACTCATTTATTTCTCCTAATAGTATAAATTTTAATAAAGTGTAAAATCAAGTTTTCAATTTTGATTCGTGGCAAGGATTGTAAGGGCTGGCGAAGCCAGTTCCGAAGCGTAGCGAAGGAATGAAGGCGCTTTGACGCCGGAACCCTGAAAAGCCTGTTTTTTGCGAAGCAAAAAGCCACCCAGAAAAAAAAATAAAACTCGATATTTTAACAAATTTATTCCCATTTGTTGTGTTACACAGACTTATTTTTAATTCTTGCTTTCAACTTGATTGTGAATTTCATCTAAAATCTGCATAACCTGGTCTACAGTTTTCTGTTTTGGATCAGGTTCGGCAGCTGGCAATGAAGCAAGTACATCTTCACGGAATTTTTTGCAGTTCAAAACAGGATAGGCTGTCAAAGTTACTTTTCCTGGTTCAAGAATATCTTCAAGCATATCATCTGGATTATCTGGATTAATGCGAAGACAGTTTCCATTTATTCCAACAAGAAGCATATAATCAAAAAGGCGGAGATAGCTGTCAATTTCCCGAAGACCTCGTTTTGTTTCTGGTTTTCCGGGGCGATATCTTGTTCCACTTGGAAAAACAAGAATCATCTGACCTCGTTTTTTGCAGGCATCCATTGCACGCATTGCTGCGAAATTAATTTTTCTGGCTTTTAGTTCTTCGGCTTTTAAATCTTCTTGAGAAATGCCCTTTTCTTCGACTGCATTTAAACTTCTGGTAGGATAAATTACAACTCGTGTAAAACCTTCTGTAAAGGCGCGCACTCCAGCACTTGCTTCATTTAATTTCATTCCGGCAACAGCCACAATTCTTGAAGCAAAATCATCAGCCCAAGGTTCACCAACTTTCTGTAAAAGATAAATAATTGCTGGTAAATCAAGATTTGTGTAATGTTCCATCAAAATCAAGCCAGATTTTCCCTGTTTAACAACTTTTTCATAAAAATCTTTAAAATTTTCTAAATTTCCTAATCCTGAATCTGCAGAAAAAGTGTCATCCAAAAGTTTAAACATATATTTGCGCATTTCTGGGTTTGCTTCTTCGTAAACTTTTGTTTCATCAATTTTTGCGGCAGCTTTTGAATGTGCAACCATTTCCGCAAATAAATCACCAAAATTCTCTTTTAAAGTGCAACTCATAAAAAGTCATCCTTAATAATTATTGTTTAAATGTTGCTGTCTAAAAAAGTTTTGTCATGTTGATTTTAGTTCAACATCTTTGCGTCAAATAACACATGAATTACAAGTGAATGTGGAATGACATTATGCTAAAACTTATTGGACAGCGCCATTTTTGTGTAATTAATTATAACGGAAAAAAGTTATTTTGTACACGATTAAATGAGTTTTAGGTCTGTCCCCAATTTAATTGCGATTTAAACAAGGTGTGTCCCTGATTTAAACAAGGTCTGTCCCTGATTTAAATTGAAATAAAAAAAGGGGACAGACCTTGGTTATAGTGGTTATCTTGAAATAATGTACTTTAATTGTTAATCTTAATTAAATGCAATTCTGTTTTGGTTTTGCTTTTACCTAAAGTTTGCACCTAAAGTTTGCGTAGCAGATTTAATGGTTATCAACTTTTCCTCGTTTCAGTGGGGAATATCGAAAAAAATCAATCGATTGTTGAAACAATCTTTTGGGCTTTTTTATTGGAGAATTTATGAATCAACTTTCTTTTGACGTACCAGATTATAAAAAAGTACGTGTGATTATTGATACTGATGCGGCCTGTGAAGCTGATGATCCTTTTGCGATTGTTCATGCACTTTTGAGTCCGAAACTTATTGTTAAAGGAATTTTATCTGAACATTTCAATGGAAAGGGTACTGTTCAGCGGAGTTTTGATGAAATTATCACTATTCTGAATGCTATGAATTTAGAAATTCCTGTTTTTATGGGAGAAGAATTTCCGCTTGATTATTCACAGCCATTTGGTCAGAAAGTAAAGAAAGTTTCAGCTGCCAGTGATTTTATCATAAATGAAGCTTTGAAAAATGATGACAAACCTCTGTTTATTTTATGTCAGGGTGCTATTACAAATGTTGCTGCTGCCATTTTAAAAGCTCCAGAAATTACAAAAAAAATGACTGTTATCTGGATTGGAACGCATGGTTTGCAGACTTCCGCTCCTTTTAGGGAGTTTAATGCTGGAAATGATATTGCAGGTGCAAATTTTGTGCTTTCAAGTGGTGCAAATATTTGGCTTGTTCCATCTGATGTTTACTGCACAATCACTGTGGGAATAGCTGAATTACAGAAAAAAGTGTTGCCATGTGGAAAAATAGGAAGGCATCTTTTTGAACAAATGGTTTCTTACAACAATTCTGAATTTGCTTCGTGGACTCAAGGCGAAAGTTGGTCGCTGGGTGACTCTCCGGCAATAACAATTGCTATAAATCCTGGATGTGGAAAATTCATAGAACACGAAGCTCCGTTTGTAAACGCAGACACGTCATCATCATTTACAAAAAATCTCCCAAAAATTCGCATTTACACGCAAATTGATTCGCGCTATATTTTGGAAGATTTTTTTGCAAAACTGGAACTTTGCTGCTCATAAGTCTTCACAAAAAAATACTTTATAAATCAGCTGTTTTTTTCTTACAAGAATGATTTTTTGTTGTATAATTAATGCATCAAAATTTCATTGGGATTTTGATGATTTCAGATTTTTTTAGGGGAGCAGAATCATGAAAAAAAATAGTTTTCTTTCCATATTAATGTTAATATTGATGACAGTGTTCGTTTCCTGTTATAATCTGATAGAAAAATCTGAAATGGGAAATATTTCAATTACGATTCCTTCAAGAGCTGCCACTTCAACCGACACTAACACTTCCATTGATATTGATTCCCTGGAATTTATAATCACTATCACAAATTATGAAACAAAAGATGTTATAAATGATATTGGACTGAAAGGAAAAACTTATTATTATGAATTGAATCCTGGGTTTTATGACGTAGTGATTTCGGCTTATCTTCCATCTGATTCAAAAACTTTCCTCTATGAAGGAAAATATGAAAAAGTTGAAATAATAGCTGGCAAAACTTCGGACATATTCATTACACTGAAAAAAAAGATTGAAGAGCCAGAAAACCCAGAAGAAGAATCAAAAACATGGAATATTAATCTTTCACAAATTTCAGGGGATGGTTATGTTGGTGATAATAGCAAATATGGAGTAGAGAGTTTTAGCTATTATCAGAGTGGAGCATTTAATATTACAAAATTATTTTCAGGGGAACTTCCTAAAGCTGGTGATACAGTCAATTTAAAATGGAAAGCAAAAAGTGATTCAGATATTAAAAATCTATATATTATTATAGTGGACTGTGATAAGTTAAACTGGACAAATTTAATTCCCGATGAAGATATTGAAAAACCTGTAAAACAAAATATAAAAGCAAATGAAGAGTTTGAAATCGAATATAGTGTTAAGTTTATAAAAACTCCAACAAAAAATGTTAAAGTTTATTTTTCATATGGAAAGAATGATGCTGCAGGTTCATCATATTTATATCAACAAGAGAAATCTGAATGTTTTCATTCTGGAGTTAAAATTGAAAATGGCATTGTAAAAATTAATCAGCCTGGCAGCAAGTTTATGGAATTTTTAAAATCAGAAGGTTGTGATGGATATGTACTATCTTTGATTTCTGGTATCAATAAAGACGGTTCGTCAAATTATTTATCTAGTAGAGTGATAAAATTTACTGCTCCAGATGCATTTATGGATGTGGATTTTAATAGAGAACTTTATCATGTATATAATTCTATTCAAGATGGAAAGATTTATTCTGTAGTTGATTATTATAAAAATGTAGATGATGAAACACAAAGAATTTGGATTACAAAAGACGTAAGTTCAACTGTTGATTATAATTCGATTTATGAAGAATCAGACACTGCAATTTTGGGGCATAAATTCGGAACTTCAATAGGATTTGGAGGAGCAACAGTATCTTATGATGGAACTATTGAATGGAGTTTTGAGGATGGAGAGGAATATCCAGCTGTAGGATGGTATGTTGAAAACTTAAATTTGACTGAATGGGATGTTATTCGTATAGAATTTGATTCAGAATATCCTGATGATTCTTTATCGGTAAATCTTTTACAAGATGGATGCAGATTTCATTATGAATCAGATTATCAAACTGAAGCAAATGTTTATGAAATAAATCTTGATGGAACAAATTATTCCTTTAGTCTTCCAGAAAATGCGGCTTGGGATATTTCAAAACCAATTACAGATATTCAAATTCGCACTCACATAACAGCAAATGAAGGCAAAAAAAAGGCGAAAGTAAAATCTGTTAAGTTGAAAAAATATCCTCAATTTTCTGATCACATAAGTGTGGAAAATGTTGAAAACGGCATACAAGTTACTCTTAAAAAAGCAAACTCTTCTGAAATCTGGTTGACTTCTGCAGTTGATATAATCGAAGACGGAAAAGACACATGCATTCCATTCTCATTTATTAGAGACGGGGAAATTTTGATTAATCAGTCTGGAACTGATACTTTATCTTTTGTTTATCCTTTTACAAAAGCCGGTTCAAAATATAAATTTGTTGTTGCTCCTCAAATAAATAATTTTGAAACTGTAGCTTTGATTGCAGATAAAACATCTGAGCTTCAGATTTCAAAACCGGAAATTATTTCTAATTTTAAAGTTTTATATGAAGAAAAAGATGATACAGAAGGTGCAAAAAGGATTATTAAAATAAATTCCAATCCCTTTGAAACTTTTTCTGATGTATCTGCTATTTCATATAAATTGGTATGCTTAAATGTATTTGATGGTGACTATAAATGGGTTTATAATTTTAATGTAAATGAAAATAATGTTAATGAATACATTGAAATTGGAAAAGATTTTATGAGCGAACAAAACGAATTGGGAAAAACACCGCAAGAATTTAAAGAAGCTTTTAATGCAAGTAAAAAGTTGATTATTAATCCACATTTGGAATTCAATATGGAAAATAGAGATTCTTCGCTTGGTTCATTTATTATATCTCTTGGTCATTTTGAATATGATTGGACTGTTATAGAATAATCTTTTTGTCAGAAATATTCCCTATTTTTTTTTAAGGTAATAGAGATATAATAAAAACAAGAAATAGGAAAAGAAAATGAAAAACTTAAAAAAAACAATTTACTGTATTTTTACAGTTTCAGTTCTTTTGGGACTTTTTGGATGTTCAAAAAAAACTCCGAAGGTTGTAAAAAATGATGATAGCACGCTTACTATTACAAGAATAGATGAAGATGGTAAGGCTATTCGATTTAACAAGAAATATGGTGGCTTCGATAATGTAACAGTAGTTGATTTGAAACTTTCAACTAAGAATAATCCTATAAGTGTAAGTCTTGCTGATTATGAAAATATAGCTCTTTATCTTGAATTTGATTGTGAAATGCTTGTTGAAAATCCAAATGCTTCGACAACTGAAATAACTTGGATGATTAACGAAATAAGTGCAGGATTACCTCAGCTTTATAATGAAAAAGTACCTTCAGGTGAATGGGTAAAAGTTTCAAATAAAATGTTCCTTGTACTTGGAGAAAAACGTTCTCTTTATGTTTCTGGTTCAACACTTGATAAAGAAAACACAAAAATCTATATCAAAAACTTTTCTTTAAAACTTTCGGGTGATGGACTTGGTGAACAGAAATTTGAAGCACTTAATTGGATGGAAGCGCCGAGTTTGAAAGAAGCTTATAAAGATTATTTTGATTATTTTGGACTTGCAGTAACTTACAATGAAGAATTATCTCGTAAACAGGTGCAACAAGGACTTGCTTATCATGCTGATTGTATAACTATGGGTAATGAGTTTAAACCAGACTTCATTTTTGCCTGGAATCGACCTTCTCAGTTTACAGATTTTACTGGTGAGGATGGAAAATCATATAAAGTTCCTGAAATTCCACCAAAATTTTCAATTGCAGATAGATGTTTAAATGTTTGTATGAAGAATGGTCTTAAAATGCGAGGTCATGTTCTTGTATGGCATTCTCAGACTCCAGAGTGGTTTTTCTATGAAGATTGGGGTTCAACTGGTTCAACAGAACTTGTTTCTATAAATGAAATGAATGCCAGAATGGAATGGTACATCAAAACTGTTTTAACTCACATAAAAGAATGGGAAGACGCAAACAATAGCGGTGAAAGAATTATTACTACTTGGGATGTTGTAAACGAGGCGATTTCAGATAATGCAAATGATTCAGCATGGGTTAGACCAGAATCTAGTAGTCGTTGGACGAAAATTTATAAAGATGAAACATATATCATTAATGCATTTAGATATGCAAATAAATATGCTCCAAAAGATGTAAAACTTGCGTATAATGATTATGGTTGTTATAGCAAACAAAAACGCAAAGCAATTTGTAAACTTATTGATGAAATCAAAGCGACACCAGATGCAAGAATTGATGTAATTGGTATGCAGTCACATGTAAGAGTTGATTATCCTGCCATTACTGGAAAAGATAGTTTTGAAGAAACTGTTCAGATGTTTGCAGAAAAAGGTGTGAATGTTCAGATAACAGAACTGGATATCGCAAATGGAAAATCTCCAAACAATGATATGCGTCTAAAAGCTATTTACAATCAATATTACAATATGTTCATCAGAAATCGAAAAACCGCTGATAAAAATGGAATTGAAGGTGTAACAATATGGGGATTGAATGACGAAGGTACCTGGCTTAATGCTCAAGAGGAGCATAAAGGAAACACACAATATCCTTTGCTTTTCAGAAATAGTTTTACTTGCAAACCAGCATTCTATGGAGTTTTGGAAGCAGCACAAAAATGATAAAATTGTTTTGAAATTGCTGAATGAAAAGACAAAAGTTTAAGCTAATTGAATAACTCTTTCAGTTCTAACGATAAAAAAATTACTTGACAAATAGTTCTCGTAGTACTAAAGTGTGTATATTAGATATACACACTTTTTATTTAAGGTTTAATACAAACCTTAAAAACGGAGAAGTCAAGGCTTTAAGCGACAGCGTGCCTTGACTCGACGTATTATTTTGTAGAGGTGGCTATGAATATTTTGCAAGTAGAAAACCTTTCTAAAACTTATCCGACGTTTAAATTGGACAATGTTTCTTTTTCGTTGGAGAAAGGTTACATTATGGGGTTTATTGGTCGAAATGGAGCTGGAAAAACTACAACTCTAAAATCTATGCTCAAGTTTGTACATCCTGAGAGTGGAAATGTTTTGATAAATGGTTTTGATATTGAAAAAGATGAATTTGCGGTGAAAAATAGTATTGGTTTTGTTTCGGGGCTTGATGGTTTTTATAATTCAAAAAAAATCAAACAGGTAACTGACATTACAAAAAAGTTTTTTTCAAATTGGAGCGATGAAACTTACAAAAACCTGCTTGAAAAATTTAATTTGGATGAAAATAAGTTTATCAAAAATCTTTCTGCCGGAATGAAAGTGAAATATCAGTTGGCTATTGCAATGAGTCATGATGCAAAACTTTTAATTTTGGATGAACCTACAAGTGGACTAGACCCTGTAAGTCGCGATGAACTTGTGATTCTTTTCCAAGATTATGTTGCAGACGGTGAACACAGCATTCTTTTTTCAACACATGTTATTTCAGATTTGGAAAAATGTGCAGATTATATTACTTATATCAAAAAAGGAAAAATTCTTGATTCGTGTGATGTTGTGAGTTTCAAAGAAAAATATCTTCTTGTAAACGGTAAGAAAGAAGATTTAACCGAAGATTTGAAATCAAAATTGATTGGACTTCATGAACATAATTTTGGTTTTGAAGGAATGATTTTAAAATCTGATAAAGATTTATTTGCAAAATGCGAAATTACACAGCCTTCAATGGAAGAAATTATGGTTCACACAGAACGCTAGACAATCTGGATTAGAGGTAAAATATGAAAAATTTTTTGGAAAAAGAAATCAAACTGTGTCTTTCATCAGTTAATTATTTATTTTTGGCTTTTGTTGCGATGATTATCATCCCAAATTATCCATGTTATGTTCCATTTTTTTATCTTTGCTTAAGCATATTTTTTATTTTTAATAATGCGGAATTGAATAAGGATATTCAATATTCGATGGTTTTACCTATCACGAAAAAAGATATGGTTAAATCCAGATGCATTCTTGTTTGCGTATATGAAATAGCCGGCGCTTTGTTTACAATTCCATTTGCCATTTTGATAAAAAAACTCGTTCCTCAGGGAAATCAGGCAGGAATTGATTCTAATGCAGCTTTTTACGGTTTTGTTTTGATTTTGCTTACAATTTTTAACTTTACTTTCTTTACAAGTTTTTACAAGAAAGCAGAAAAACCTGGTCGCCCATTCTTTAAAGCAAGTGTTTTGTTTTGGATTTTTTATTTGATTATTGAATTTCCGATTTGGACAAAAAATCTTTTTAATATAGAGTTTTTCCAGATGCTTGATAGAATTGATGCAAAGTCACAAATCAAACAGCTTCCAATTCTTTTTATGGGAATTGTGATTTTCTTTGTCGGCTGGATTTTTACATACAAAAAAAGTGCTTCACTGTTTGAGAAAGTTGATTTATAATCTTTTGTGGATTTGATTTTTATTGTCAATTATTGATTATAAATGGATATCGTGATTAATTCTTCTTCGGAAGAACCGATTTATTCTCAAATTTTTACTCAAATCAGTTCTCAAATCATAAACGGAACTTTAAAATCTGGCGAGAAACTTCCTGCAATTCGCCAGATTTCAAATCAACTTCGCATAAGTGTTATCCCCGTAAAAATGGCATGGGAGGAACTTGATAAACAGGGATTTATCAAAACTGTGGCAGGCAGTGGCACTTTTGTAAATACACTTCAAAAATCAGAAATATTAGAAAAAAAAGAAGAAAAAGTAGTTATTTTAGCTAAAAATATTTGCCAGGAAGCCCAAAAAAATGGAATTTCAAAAGAACAACTGATAAAAAGTATAGAAGAACAGTGGAAATGAAATGACTTAGTGAAAAAAATTGTCTGAAAATAATTTTTTTGAATTTTCCAGTTTAAAATGTTAAATTTTCCTATATTGAAAATAAAAATATTTCCGATATTAAAAATAAGAAAAGTTATAATTTTTAAAAATTTCTTCAAATTAAGCAAAAATATTCAACTTTCGAAAGATTATAATTTTTAAGGAATCTTTATTTGGTCGAGAAAAAAATGGGAGAATCACATGAGAACTATTGGAATTAAACTTGCAGACGGTTCATTTTATCCAGTTTTGGAAGAATTTTCTAATTCTGAAAAACAGTTGGATTTGACAACTGCTCACAATAATCAAACGAAAGTAATGGTTGATTTGTATCGTTCAAAAAACTGTTCTATGGACGATGCAGAATATGTTGATTCTCTTCAAATAGAAAATCTTGTAGCTCATCCAAATGGTGAACCAGATATTTCATTTACAATTTCGATTGATGGAAATAATAAACTTTCAGCAAAAATAAAGGATTCAGAAACTGGCAATCAAAGCAAAACTACAATAACACTGGTTTCCAGAACTATTGAAGAAAGACTGACCACTGATGAATATAAAATTTCTGATTCGAAAGAAAAGCCAAAAACAAAGAAACACGGATTTTTAGCTATGGCTGAAAAAATTCGCGAAAATGAAATGGATTCCAAAAAAACAGAATCAGAAAAAATAACGCCAAAATCAGAAGAAACAGAATTGAATGCTTTTGTTGAACAGAATAATCAGTTTGAAGATACACAACAAGTTGAACATGAAAATAACACGATTATTGCTTTTACACCAGCGGCCGATGATGAAATCAACAGACAAAAGAAACTTAACTTAATTGACGATGTGATAATCCCAGATGATAAAACTGACGAAAATATAATTTGGCCGGATGATACTGACGTTACCCAAGTTATCGAAGAAGAAATACCGGAAGAAGAATTTGGAACATCTGAAAAAATTGAAAATAAAACAGATGCGGAAGATATTGAAAATCCAAAAAATATTGAAAACTCGGACGATATAGAAAACTCGAACGATATTGAAAACTCGGAAGAAACGCAAATTGTGCAGGAGATTGAACTGGACGAAACTCCAGAAGAAAAAGTAGATATTAAAGATGTAACGGAACCTTTTGAAGAATCGGAAACTGAAAATGAAATACCCGAAGAAAGCTCAGATGAACCAAATTATGAAATTCAAGATTTTGGAAATGAAGAAATTCCTGATGATACAGAACTTCCTGAATTGAATTTTGATTTTCCAGGAGATGATTCAAAAGAAACTTTGGAGAATGCAAAAAACGATTTCAATCAGACAAACAATGAAATGCCAGAAGATTTTTTTGATATTGACAATCCTTTGGAAAAAAATGAAGCTGACAATGGAATGGATACAATTATCGAGCAAAATTCTTTTACAAATTCTTTTGATGATTGTAACGAAAATAATAGGGATAATTCTTTTGATTTAGATTCATTAAACGACAATTCTTTTGATGATTTTTCTTTAGATGACAATAATCTGGGAAATGATTTTGACAGCGATTTTGGAACAATTTCCGAAGATGACGTGCACACTGAAACTTCCTCTTCTGCAAAAGGTCCGCTAAGTTTTACAGGTTTGTATGACAAGGAAACAGAACTCGGACAGTCGGGTGAAGAAGAGAAACTCAAAAAGAAAACAAAAGTTCCAGTAATCATCTGCATAATTTGCGCAATTATATGTGTAATTGCCACTTTATTAATTCTTTTCATTGTTCCTTCAAAATATAATCTTTTGCACAAAGGAAATTCTCAAGAAGAAACAACAGAAATAACAGTTGGAGAGCAGTCTTCTTCATCTGAGGAGATTAAAGAACCTGTTGCAGAAATTGAGGAACAACCTCAAATCGAACCTGAACCAGAAATCGTTGAACCTATAGCACCTCCAGCTCAGGAAGAAGAAGTTGTCGTTGTTGAACAAGCTGAAATTGTTGTGCCAGAGCAGCCTCCTGTAACCCCAGAAAAACCTAAAGATATTGACTACAAAATCAAATGGGGTGATACTTTGTGGGATATTGCAGATACTTTCTATAAAAATCCATGGCGATATAAATACATTGCAAGATTTAATCACATAAAAGATCCAGACTACATCATTTCTGGAACATACATCACAATTCCTGCAGAATAATTTTTCAACAGGAATTGATAAAGGAATAAATATTGAAGTCAACAATAATCAGAGTATTCGTCTTTTCTACAGTTTTTTGTTTTATTCTTCAAACTCTTGGATGCAATGCCCAGAATGAGAATGTCAAAAAGTATGGCGCAAATGCTGATTATTATTTGGCTTTGAAATTGCTTAATCAAAATAATGAAAATAAAATCAAAGAAGCACAGACTAAACTAAAACGCTGCATCAAAAAAGGCGATAAAATTTTTGCAAAAAAAAGTGCACAAAAACTCTGTCAGACAGGGACAATTCAGGAACAAATAAATGCCGCTGTTCAACTGGCAAAACTCTTTCCCGATGACAAACACAGTCTTCTTACAGCAGCAAAAACTTTTCATCAATATAATGAAAATTCCTTGATTTATGAATATACAAATAATCTGGACTTGCAGAATGATGATAACGAATTGATAGAAATCAGACTGACTGCTTTGGAAAAACTGGAAGCAGGTTCTTACGAAAGTGAAGTTTTTGATTGGTTTACAAAGAGAAGTTTATCGAAGGAACATTATCAATTTTACAGAGATATTTATAATCATCCTGATTTTTCAGAGTTTTCATTGATTAAGGAAGATTACAAAAAACTTATAAATCCTTTTATCATGAATTTTAGGATAGAACTTTATAAGCGAAATTATACATATACTTATTCACAAGTTCCATCAATCATAAAATTTTTGAAAGATGGAGATTTGAAACCTTGTGAACAGATTGCTTCTGATTTAGGTAAAGCTTGTTTGTATGGAAGTTCTGATTACTTAAATAATGCACAAAATTTGACAATGCTTGCAAAAGATTTTCAAAATACATCTATAGAGTTTTATTTTTGGTTTTATGCAGGCAGATTATTTGAAAAAACAGGGATATACTTTGCTAAATCAAAAGAATGTTTTGAAAAAGCAATTGAAACAGCTGATTCTGATACAAAAAAAGACAATGCCCTTTGGTATCTTTTGGATACAATGCTTGATTATCAGTTAGATTTTTTAGTTTCAAATATTCAGGAATATGCAAAACAGTTTAAAAATCCAGAATATTTTGATGATTTTTTTGATAAACTTTCAGTAACTTTACTTTCGTCTGCCCGATGGAAAGCATTTCAGATAATTTACAAAAAAATTGACGGCTACGCGACAGATGAATCTGTTGCAAAATTTGCTTTCATTTTTGCAAGACTTGCTCAAGAAAAAATGACAAATGCTGATGAGAAACAGATTAATGAAGCTTTTTTGCGGGCAATTCAAAGTGGAAGTGCTCTTTATTATAAAATTCTTTCTACCTGTCAATTGAATTTTGATGATGAACAGGTTCAGAAAATTATGTATTGTCCAGTTATGTCAAAAGAACAGCGAAACAAAAAAATGTCTGAAATGATGACAGAAAATGAACCGCTGGCAGATTCATTGATGGAAGGTTACGTCATTTTTGGTTTTCCCGAGTTGATTTATGAGGAATGGCAGACTCTGTTTCCAAATCTATCAGAAAAAACTAATTTCTATCTTGCTGATTTCCTGTATAATTGCGGAAAAACAGATTCACAAAATAGATTTTACACACAAAGTTTGAGAATTGCTGCAAAGGCATATAATTATTCAGCAGAAATGCTTACAAAAAAAGAGATGAAGCTTGTTTTTCCATCTTGCTATAGCGATGAAATTGAAAAATTTGCTGCTGAATATATGATTTCACCAAATATAATGTTTGCACTTGTGCGAAGCGAAAGTTTTTTTGACCCGAATATCAAAAGTGCCGTTGGTGCAGTAGGACTTACACAACTTATGGAATTTACAGCAAATGATGTAGCAAGAAAATTGAAAATCACAGATTATTCGCTGGTTGATGTTGAAACAAATCTTCAAATTGGAACATATTATCTTTCAGAATTGTTAAATCGTTGTGATAATTCACTATTACAGGCTTTTTTCTCATATAATGCAGGAATTACAAGAGTACGCCGCTGGTTAAAAAGTTCTCTTGCGGAATTTGGAACCAAAAACAAACTTCCAATGGATTTATTTTTAGAAACACTTCCTTATACTGAAACACGAGAATATGGACGCAAACTAGTTTCCGCAGCCACAATATACGATTTTTTGGACAATCCGCAAAATTTTTCACACACTGTCGAACAATTGCTGCAATGATATTTTTTTTTGAGTTGACGAATTGGATATGAACAAACAAACTTTATGCAAATAAATCGTAATTTTATGAAATTCTGTGTTTCAGGATGAAAGTTTGCATGCTATTTTTATGGTAGAATTGTGTTAGCGATGTGAAAGGCGGCGAAGCCGGCCACTGGACTGAGCGGAGCGAGGGAAGCGGCTGGAGCGATAGCGGAACCTGGAACGTAGCGACCGCCGAAGGCGGGAACACCCGAAAGAAAACAAATCTAAAAAATAAATTTTACGGAACCGAACTTTGTGTCTGAAAAGTTTTTGAAATCTTCGATGATTTTGGATGCAAATGGAGAAATGTCGCTCAGGCGGGCTGTTTTTTGCAAGCAATTTGATGTAGAATTTTCATTTTTGAGTGAAATGGATGGGCAGCTGGAAATATTTACGAGAGGATTGATAAATCTTTGTTTGACTTTCAAATTTACTGAAAAATATTGATTTTCCGGCAGTTTTTGATTGCTGTGAATGATTTTTTTCATATTTCGAAAGGTGAAAAAATATTTAGCAAAGCGAGTTTTTAGTTTTTCAAAATCGTTTTGTTCCGAACATTCTCTTTGAATTTTTTGCGTAGTTTTGCAGGTGGAAAGCCAGTTTTCAATTCTATGGATGACTTGCGCTTCAGAAAGTGTCATAAATTCTTTTTCCTGAAGAACATCCAATTTCACGGCTAAATTCATAATCTCGCCGAGCAGTTGCAATGTCAGCTTATTTTCGTTTAGTTGCAGAATATGCCCGATGCTGCAAAATTTTTCACAATAAAGTTCTGCAATACTGATGTCGAAAAAGCCTAGTTCTGGAAATCCGTTTTCATTTTGCAGAATACCTATATTCTCATAGCACTTTTTGATTTCCGCAAAAGTCCAGCTTCCATCTAGAGATGCTCCGGATGGAAACATATATTCAAGGCGGTCTGCACTCAAGCTGGGAATTTCGTTGTCGGCTATTGGATATTTGTGATAATCGTCAACAAGTTCAGTTGAAAGTCCATCCTCGTGCAAAAGTTTTTGAAGATGTTCATCATTTTTTATGATTTGTGATGTAGGAGCTTCGGTTGCCTGTTGCGTTAGTGCATCTCCCTGACGAAAATCGCCAACATGGCTGAAAACTGGAGTGGAAATATCATGAAGAAGCCCTGCAATTGTCTGAGCTTTGTCTTTTGTAAAATGCCATACGATTAATGCAACTCCAATACTGTGGTCTAGTCGGGAATATTTGAGGCGGTTGTTATAAAGATTTGTCCAGTCAGTACCGCAAAGCAAACTGATTCCGTCAAGACGTTTTAAAACAGGCAGTTCCAGGTATTTTTGCAAAAAATCTGGTTTTTCAGATGGTGGACATAAAATGTCATGATAATCTGAAACAGAAAAATGGCGGTTTGAATCTTCAATTTTATATCGGGATTTCATAAATTCCCAATCCATATTTGCAAAATAATTCACGAATTTATCCTTTTGTATACCTGATTTTGTGTTTGCGGCTATTGCTTCACTTTCACATCAAGCTGATTATATGGAATTTCGATTTGCGCTTCATCTAAAACTTTTTTTATTGCTATAAATAAATCATTTTTTGTTTGCAAGAAGTTTTCTGGTTTAAACCATGCGGCAACTGTCATATCAATTCCGCTGTCACCAAAACCATCAAACCAAACTGCTGGAGCTGGTTCTTCCAGAACTGTAGGACAAAGAGCAGGTGCTTTTGCAAGAGCTTCGAGAGCGGTTTTCATATCAGCATCATAACTTATGGAAACTCCAAGTGTGATTCGTCTTTTGTCATGATATGAATTGTTTGTGAGATTTGAATTGATTATTGTGGAGTTTGGAATGCGTACCATCTGATTGTCAAAAGTATGCACTCTGACTGATAAAAGGGAAATGGAATCTACTATACCAGTTACACCGTTCACGATGATTGTATCACCAACTTTCAGCGAGCGTTCCGTCAGTACAAAAAGACCGCTTATTACGTTGCTAACCGAAGTTTGCGCTGCAAATCCAATTGCAACACCGGCAATTCCTGCAGCTCCCCAAATTGCACTAAGTTTTACGCCAAAAAGTCCCAGAATATAAATTACAACGCTTATATAAAAAATGTATTTTACAAATTTTACTGCAATCTGCTGTTTGTGTTCATTTGTCTTTTCAAGAGGCACATTTTTTATGCCACGCAAAATAATTCTGTACACAATCCACATTGCAAGCAAAATTATGACTGCTCCAATCACTTTAAAAAGGTTTTCCCAAGTCAAAAGACTCTGTATCCAGTGAATAAAAGTTGAAGTTTGTGTGATTATCGTTTCTTCTGCCGCAGTAATTGCAGCGTCCGAAATTTCTGCCATTTTTTCTTCCATAAAATATATAACCTCCAAAAAAGTTTATAATAAATCAACTACACTCATACGAGACAGGGACACAAACCAAGCGAACGTTGATGAGCCAGTTTGCACCCCGCCCATGGAATAAACTTCATGTTTACACGAGCCAGTGACACAGGGACAGACCTCGTTTTTTACCCGAAGAGCGTAATTTATTTGCACTTGAAAAACAGTTCAATCTTCATTTTTCTTGCATATGTCGTAAATCAAACAGTTTTCACAATGTGGATTTCTTGCTGTACAAACATATCTGCCGTGAAGCAAAATCCAGTGGTGGGCATTTTGCAGAAATTCATCAGGAATGCGTTCTAAAAGTGATTTTTCTATCTGTTCGGGAGTTTTGCCATGAGCCAGACCGATTTTGGGACAAATCCTCAGAAGATGAGTGTCCACTGGCATTGTCGGTTGATGAAAAATCACGTTCAAAACAACGTTTGCAGTTTTTCTGCCCACTCCAGGAAGCTTCATTAAATCTTCTCGATTATCTGGAACTTTTCCATTAAAATCAGAAATTAATTTTGCCGAAAGTCCCAAAATATGTTTCGCTTTATTTTTATAAAGTCCGATAGTTTTAATGTAAGAAATAAGTTTTTGTTCACCAAGGGCAAGCATTTTTTCCGGTGTGTCAGCCACTGCAAACAAATCTTTTGTTGCAAGATTTACACTTTTGTCTGTTGCCTGAGCGCTTAACACAACCGCCACTAACAGAGTAAAAGGATTCACATAATCCAATTCAGATGCTGGCGTTGGATTTTGTGCTTGCCATCGAGAAAAAACAATTCTCATTTCATCAGAAGAAAGAAGAGTCAATTTTTTTATTTGATTTCAGCTTTTAATGCTTCGACTTTATCTGTTTTTTCCCAAGGGAAACCTTCTCTACCAAAGTGACCGTAACTTGCCGTTTTTCTGTAAATAGGCTGTTTCAACTGCAAGGTTTCTATAATTCCAGCTGGAGTACAATCAAAAACTTTTTCCACAGCAGCCTCAATTTTGCTTCTTTCCACTTTTTCAGTTCCAAAAGTTTCCACAAGAATTGAAACAGGATATGGAACACCAATTGCATAAGCAAGTTCTACTTCAGCTCTGTCAGCCAAGTCTGCTGCAACAATATTTTTAGCAATATAACGTGCCATATAAGCAGCCGAGCGGTCAACCTTTGAAGGGTCTTTTCCAGAAAAAGCTCCGCCACCATGACGTCCCATTCCGCCGTAAGTATCAACAATGATTTTTCGTCCGGTTAAACCTGAGTCACCGTCTGGACCGCCAGTTACAAATCTTCCAGTTGGATTGATATAATACTTTGTATTCTCATCAAGAAGTCCTGTTGGTTCAAGAACTGGCTTAATCACCTGATTGATGATGGTTTCTTCGATTTCTTCGTGAGTTATATTGTCATCATGTTGATGCGAAAGTACAACAGCAGCTATTCTAACAGGTTTGTGATTTTCGTCATATTCTACTGTTACCTGAGATTTTGCATCAGGACGCAACCATTTGATTTCTCCATCATGACGAAGCTGATGAGCTTTGTGCAAAAGTAAATGTGAATAATAAACTGGAGCCGGCATGAGAGTTGGAGTTTCGTTACAAGCAAAACCAAACATCATTCCCTGATCCCCTGCTCCCTGCTGACCTTCATATTTATCAAGCCCTTTACCAACGACACCCTGATTTATATCTTTTGATTGAGGATGAAGTCTGTTTTCAAAAACACAATTGGCACCGTCCAAACCGACTTCATTAGAATTGTAGCCGATGTCCAAAGCAACTTGACGTGCAATTTTTTCGATATCTGCATTAAACTTTTGCAGGAAGCTATCATCAACAGTGATATTCTGAAAACCAATTTCACCACCTACAAGCAAAAAGTTTGTAGTAGAAAAAGTTTCGCAGGCAACGTGCACATCTGGATCCAAAGAAATGCAGTAATCAAGAACGGCATCAGAAACCTGATCACAAAGTTTATCTGGGTGACCTTCACCAACAGATTCAGAAGTAAAAAGATAATGATTGTTAGATAAGATAGACATATTAGTCTCCTATTTAGCAAGATTTTTCGAATCATACGAAACGAACTCCGCTCTGCAATTTGGATAAATCGGCGGATAAGAAAATAAATTATTATTTTAAAATATATTGCATAAAACACAAAAACTCAATATTTTATATAGATAATTATAGTATTTTTTTGATGGAATTTCCCTATTGCAAGGGCATTTCATAAAGCATGGGAGAAAAGAATGTCACTTAAAAAATCTTTTTCAAAAGACAAGAAAACTTGCAAAGTTACATTTTTAGTTTCAAAGGAAGCAGCACAAGGCGCAAAAACAATTAATCTAGCAGGCGACTTTAACAGCTGGAGTAGCACAGATACTCCATTGAAACAGGCAGCAGATGGTTCTTTTTCAGTTACAGTAGAATTACCTGCAAACCACGAATTCCAATTCAGATATCTTTTAGACGGTTGTCGTTGGGAAAATGATTGGAAAGCAGATAAATATATTCCAGCACCATTTAGTAACGCTGATAATTCAGTTGTTGTTACAAGCAAATAAGTTCTAATCTATTTTATCATTTATCATTGATTGCAAAACCTGCAAGCCTTTCAATTTTAGACAGTTGAGAGGCTAGCTTGAACGAATCAAGTTTATCTGGAGTTTTGACAGTAAACAGCAATTCCGTTCTTTTTTCTTCTGCCATAAATCTTACATTCAAATCATTTATAATAATTCCATTATCCGTCAAAACTTTTACAATTTTATCTTCCTGACAATTCAATCCGTTTACAGTCAAATGCAAAAGTTTTGTTTTTGTGGCAGGAAAAATCACTTTTTCCAAATGATTCATCGTAAAAAGAATTACAAGTACAATAATCATAGTGATGACAACCGGCACATAAAGTCCAGCTCCACAACTCAACCCGATTGCAGCTGAAGTTAGAATGATTGCAGCGGTTGTGAGTCCACGAATATTCAATCCTTGTTTAAGAATTGCACCACCGCCAATAAAACCGATTCCAGTCACCGCCGTTGATGCAATTCTCGTAGGATCACCTTTTATTACACCCATCTGTGCAAGATGAACAGATAAAATAGAAAGAAGACAGCACGAAATACTGATTAGAACAAGAGTTCTGATTCCCACAGCGTTTTGTCTGCTTTTGCGTTCAACACCCAAAAGAATGCCACAAATCATACTCAAAGCAAAACGAAGTGAATAATCTAAAATAGTTTCAAAATCCAAAGCAAAAATCACCATTAACCACCTGAAAAACTTATTTTCCGAATATCACTCTGAGACAAGTTCAGAATGATGCTGGTTTAAAAAAATCATTCCCAAAATAATATTTAAACTCAAAATTCCATTTTGAAAGATTATTTAAATAACGCAAATCCTGTTGACACTTTTGAGCCGACCTTATTCCAGGTGCTGGCAGCTTTTACAGACTGATGATTTTTTGCCGCAGAAACAGTTGTTAAACTTTCGCAAAGCCAGTCACCAATCAATTTTTCATTTTTATAAAGCTCATTCCCCATCGAACATTTTGCCAAAAGCACACAAATGTAATTTTTATCAGAAACAATTGTGCTAAAATTTTCCGCCATGGAAATGAACGCCTGTTTTGCAGCACTCACAGTATTGCTTGCAGGAACAATTGCCGCTGATTTTGCAAAACAAACATCAAATTTCGAAGGATAATCACGAAGCAGGAAAGAAACCGTAATCTTTTCTTTTTTCTGCTCGATGCGTTTTAAAAGTTCACCCACAGCATAAAAATATCCGGTTATCATATAATCCACAGAATTTGCAATTTCTTCAGTTTTATCAAGCTCAAATTTCGAAGCAAGATAATTGGCATCAAAATAAAAAACCACTTCATCAATATTGCAAAGTTCTGTTTCAGCTTTTATCAGCAAAGAAAGTGTAGAAATTGCCGACGCTCTGTTCCAAGTTGAAGCGATAATTTTTTCAGCTTCAAAATTTGCAGCTTCCATTTCCGATTTGCAAACTCCAAAGACTTTTCTGCCAGAATTCGAAAGGGATTCAGCAATTTCCAGCCCGTCAGGTAAATCTTTTCCAATAAATAAAGTATTAGCCATAAGTTATATTATAACATACAATAGAATGACATTCCATAGTTTAAAAAAATGTGATATAATAAAAAATGATTTAATTAGTTCACTTGGCGCGAACAAATTACGCTCCGCTCTTCAAAATGGAAATTTTTTGGCGCGTAAATTCAGGAACTATATTACAATATTATGAAACATAATTTAGGAAAACTACACGTTTTGATTTACGAAACTTAGTTAAAACGTTATTTACAGAGGACATAATGAAAGTTTGGATTAAATACTTACTTGGAATTGCTTTGGGAATTGTGGCATCTTTTCTTTTGCCTTTTGACAATATCAAAGTCAGAGAAGCATTTGTTTTTTTGACAGATTTGTTCATCCGCATAGGAAGGTACATAGTCGTTCCATTAATCTTTTTTACAGCCATCTGTTCAATCAATAAATTGCGTTCATCTAAAATGCTGCTGAAAATTTCAGGATGGACTTTTGCAGTAATCATTCTGTCAACCTTGCTTTTGACAATCTTAGGACTTGTTTCCATATTGATAGTTAAACTTCCGCGAATTCCAATCACAGTGGATGTTCCGTCCGAAATAACACAAATCAATATCAAACAGATGATATTGTCACTTTTTCCATCGTCTGGTTTTCAAGCAGTAAACGAGGGTTCGTTCCTTCTTGTCTGCCTTGTGATGGCATTTATAATCGGGTGGGAAAGTTCGTCAAATGAAATACTTTTCAAACCGGTTTTTGCTTTAGCCGATGCCTGTTCTAAACTTTTTTCCGATATAGCAGTTTTCTTTACAGAAATTATGTCTGTTTTTTGCGTTGCAATTATGGCATACTGGTTTGTACAGTTCCGCGAGATTATTGAACCTGGAATTTACACTCCAATGATTCTCATGATTGTCTGCGATTTTATAATTGTAGCCGGCATCATTTATCCGTTGATTTTAAGATTTTTGTGCCACGACCCTCATCCTTACAGAGTTTTATTTGCAAGCATAGCACCGGCAATTCTTTCTTTCATAAGCGGAGATTCAAACCTGGTAATTCCATTGAATATGCGTCATGGAGGAGAAAGCCTTGGAATTCGTCGCCGTTGTCGCGGTTTTACATATCCTCTTTTCTCAATTTTTGCACGTGGTGGTTCAGCATTAGTCACAACAATTTCCTTTGTCCTCATTTGGCGTTCTTATTCAAGTTTAAGTTTACCAGTTTCTGATATTTTGTGGATTTTTGGAATTTCGTTCGGGCTTTCTTTCCTTTTGGGAGGTTTTCCAAGCGGGGGAGCGTTTATACTCCTTACAATTTTGTGCAGCCAATACGCAAAAGGTTTTGAAACAAGTTTTCTCTTGCTTCAGCCTGCCTCACTGATAATTTGTTCATTTGCCTCGCTATTTGATACAATTACGTCAATGTTTGGCAGCTATATTGTGGCAGTAAAAACAAAATTAATCGAACATCACAGCATCACACATTTTATTTAAATTCTTTCAGGCATTTTGCTTCGCAAAACCGGTGTGTTCCGTGCTTCCGCTATCGCTTCATTCTTCCGTTTCGCTTCGCTCCACTCCAGAACGCCTGCGGCGGCACTCCATACACCTTGCCAGAGTTTAAACATAAACAATATCTTTGCAGAAAAAAAATATCATATAAAAGTGATTGATTTTAATCGTTTAAATGGTATAATTATAATGAATTTCTTAAACGGTTATTAAAAATCATTCTGAGAATTAAAAAATATAAAAAAGGATAAAGAGTTGGCTATATCAGTAAAAGAAATCGTAACTGGAAGAAAAACATTTTTCATCACACCAGATACTTCGTTAATTCCTGAAACATATCTTGAAGATTTTTTTGCACTTGGATACGAATGCTATTTTGTGGAAAATGACAAACGTGTAAAACTTCAGAAAAAAATAGACATTATCCTTACTCTTTTTAAAGATGTTATTTTATTTTTTAATCTGGATTTCCGAATTGAAGATATTGAATGGTCGTCATACATCAGAAACTTGATTGAAAAATACAATAACCGTACTTCAATTGGAGTTTTGTATACACGTCGCCAGAAAAGAGATGAAAAGGCTAAACTGGAACAAAAATATCTTTATGAAATGGGACTTGGTTGTGGTTGCATTCAGCTGGAATACCAGAAACGACAAAATTTTGAAATTATTGAAAAAATTCTTTTTGCAAATCAGGCACAAGGACGACGAAAAAACATTCGTGCAATTTGTACACCATCCTGCACTTATTCATGGCATCAAGGTGCAATGGATATAAGCGGAACATTGCAGGATATAAGTTTGTCACATTTTACTCTTATTTCACCTTCTGGGAAACTGAATATTCAACTTTACGAAAAAGTAAATGATTTTCACTTCAATATCCGTGGATTTTTGTTCCGTTCAGATGCTGTTTTGATTATGGAACGTGATTTGGGACTCGATAAGCTTTATGTTTTTTCTTTTGTTTCTTCTACAGGAGCAAATGGATTGGATCCAAGAATTAAGCAACTTTTTGTTCCAAACATATATAAACTTATGTCATCTAACTGCAAAAATCTATTGGATCAATTGTATTTAAAAGTTGATGATTTAACTGCTAAAAGTTCACTTGAAGAACTTCCTGAAATTTAATTCTCATTTTCATTTTCTATATTATTCTCTTTTTTAAAAGGTTTTTTTCTTGATTTTGATTTCAAAGTAAAGTAAACTGAATCTGATTTTTTGTTTCAACCAAAATCTATATAATTGTTGTTTTTAAATGAAAAATTGAAAAAATTTTCATTTTAGAGTGTTTAAATAATTGTCTGCCAGATGTGCAGTTTGATTTAAATTAATTTATTATGCGAGGAGGTGTTAGATAATATGAAATCAAAATTTATTATCCTTCTTTTATGTTTATCATGTTTTTTTGCTGGTTGTAATTGGCAAATACCGGAAAAAGTAACTGTAAAATCAGAACCAACGTTCAATTTTTGTGCTGGAACTGTAAAAACTGATTTTTCTGAGACTTTGAATTTTGATGAAATTTTATTTGATGCGATTAACACATCAGATTCTTCTATTAAAGCATATAATTATTTGCCAGAAGGAAAAGTTCATCAGTATGCAATTCGAATGTCAGTTGTGGATGTCCCTGTAGATTTTTCAAGTTTTTTTGAAAATACAGGCATTTCAGAGGCATTGAAAGGAATGTCATTTGAACAGGAAATTGAAGTTCCTGATGTTTCATTTGATAAAAAAGAAGAAATTGATGTTTCGAAAGTAAAACAAGCAATTAATGCTTCTATTTATTATTTGAGCGATGAATCAGGAAGTAAATTTTCTTCAAAATTTGATTCTATTGTATATGACAATATAACTTTCAATTTTAGAGGTGATTATCCAGATGGAACTATGATTGAAATTTATTCTGCTGGTAAATCTGTTTCTGGATATGTATACGAGAAAGAAGCTTTTCTTTCCACTTCAAGTTTTACTTTAGACAAATCAAATTTCACTGTTTCATTGTACTCTTCTGTTGGTTCTAATATTCCTTATGTTATTAATGTAGATAAAAACAGTAATATCAGAGAAATAAAAAACTTAACTTCGCCCGTTCCAATTTCTTTTCCTTTTGAAATTTCTTTTTCATTGAAAAGCAATGAGAATTCATTCAAATCCTGTGTAATTGAAGATGGAGATTTATTCACCAGTTTAAATGTTCCTGAAAGTTGGAAAGGTGTTAATGTTTCTTATGATTTTACAACAACAGGCGCTTTAGAAGTAGTTGCTAAAAAAGATACTGGTCTGCAAAAAACAATTCCTTTGAATGGAAAAGAATTGAAAAATGATAGTACAAATGCAAAATCTACTATTGAAATGTCCATTAAAAATGCAGATATTGCTTTTGCTCCTAATCAAAATCTCAAATTGAATGTCTCAAGTGACATTAGAAAATTAAGCTCTTTAACTATCACACTTGATTCAGTTAATCCTAAAATGGAAATGACAGAACCTTTATCTACTGAAATGATGGAAACTATCAAACAGATTGATTTGGATGTCGGTTCTGGTATTGAAATAGATTATACAAACACACTTCCATCAGAAAATGATATTACTTTAAAAGCAGCATCAGATTTTTTTGGACTTAACGGTGAATCACGTTTAGAAAGTATGCAGGAAAATAAGAATAAAATTGTATCAGATAATGAAAAAACGATTCTTATTGGAAATGAACCAGGACAATATAATTCTTATGACTTTAAAGTAGAGTTGATTTTACCTGGCGCAACACCAGAAAACCCAAATGATATTACAATTAGAAATATTTCTATGGGAGAAAAATATTCTCTTAAAGTGAATGTAAAGCCTGTTATTAATTGGACAAGAATTGTATTGTCAGACAAACTTACAGAATCTCTTTCAGTAAAAGATAAAATTTCTCTACCGTTTTCTTTAGGTGACTTTTCTGAATCTATGTCTTCTGTTTTTGGCGACGACAGTTTAATATCAAAATTGAAGATTAAATCAATACCAGTTTATCTTTTCTGTACAAAACCAACTGTAATAGAAGGAAAAAAAGATCCATTTGAAGATATGAGTTTTAGTGGAAATATAAGTCTTTATTATGGAACAGAAAATGAATGTAAAAAGGATGAAACTGGAAAAGAGTTGAAAGAATCTCTTTCTGGAGATGATGGTAAAATTAATTTTATTAGTTTACCAAATTTTGAATTCTCAAAGAATGCAAAATCTCTTCTTACAGATTTGAGTACTGTTAGAACTTCTGCAAGTACAGATATTGCAGATCTTCTAAACCAACCATCTGATGATACAAACTCATTGTTTATTGATTATGATTTGACTTTCTCAAGTTCAAGCACTGGTGAACTTGAGATTACAAATGATATGCTCGATACTAAATGTTCACTCAGTGTATTTTCATACATTATTTTGCCTTTGGAATTTAGAACTGATGGTGAAGTGAATTTTAATGCAAATGAGATGGCTGGAGATGTTCTTGTTGGTGACATATTTGGAAGAACTGATGAAAACCAAAGTTTGAATAATAGTTTTGAGAATTACATTGATTATATGAAATCTGCAAAAATTATGTATGAAAGTATAAGTTTACCAATCAAAACAGATAACAAAGAATCTATGCAATTGAAGCTGAAAATGAATTGTGGAAATGGTGAATCTCTTGATTTGTCAAATAATGGAGCATACTTGAATGATGGTGAGTTTGATATTACTAGTGAGAAAGTAAAAATAATGCTAAATAACTATCCGGCCATTCCTTATTTATCTATTAAGATTGATGATGGTACAGTTTTCTACATTCCACAAAAAATGGATGTTGCCATTAAACTTAGTCTTTCAGTTGATACTGATATTAAGATTGATTTTTAGTTATGAGGATTTTTGAATAATCATAAAATGAATATCATAATAAACGGTTATTCAAATGCGTAAGTTAGGTGTTTTCCTTCTTTCTAGATGACTAAATTAAGTACAAATGTAAGAAAAAATACCAAAGTTGCGCAGTTTTATTTTACCAAAGTTTGCGTTGCAAACTTTTTATCAACTGCTGTTCTTCATTGCATTGCGGAACAGCATAAAAAGTTAATCGATTGTTGAAACAATCTTCTTGACTTTTTACGGGAGATGGATATGAAAAAAATATATAGTTTATTTCTTGTATTTTCTGTGATTATATCGATGGGGTTTTCAAAGAATTTTTTATCTGAAAGATTATTTGAATTACAAGTTGGTGTTCCAGTAAATTTTTCAAATAATGCAATAGATTTGAATGATGTTTTTAAAAAAGAATTAACTTTGGACTTTACAAAAATAGCAGACGAAATGCCTTCTGAAGGATTAAATCTCATTATTGATGTAAAACCTTATTTTGCAGTGAATTTTAATATTGCCTGCGTTCATATAGGAGCTAGTGTTGGTTTTGATGCTTATGAAAAAATGGGAGTATCCAAAGATTTATTTGATTTTTTGGGTAAAGGAAATGAAGTTGGCGAAACATTAACTTTTGATTTTAGTAATTATACAGACTTATTTGCTTTTTGTTCAGCTGATGTTGGTATAGATTTCGCAAAGTTTTCAATTCATGTAAAACCTTCTATTTTCATTCCTATTATGTCTTCTGCAGGTTCTATTGCGAAAATAACTTTCTTAAATGATGACGATGGAAATATAGAATTTGCTGTGAATACTAATTTCAGTTATTATACGAATTTTGATATTTCTGATGAAAATTTTATCTCAGATCTATTTTCAGATGGAACCGGTTTTGATATGGGATTATCCATGTCTTTACCATTTGGTAAAAAACTTGCTTTTTCTGGTATAGCGCGCATTCCGGTTGTCCCTGGTTCTTACAAATATAAATACTCAAGTTACTATGAAACAACTTCAACTATGAATCTTTTGGATTCTTCTAAAAATTCTTCTGAAATTGATGGAAATATTAATGATTTCTCCAAAGAAGTTTTGGATGAAAAAATTTACATAAACCGTCCAATGAAGCTTAATGTATATGCAAACTATTATCCGATGGGTAATATTGTACAATTCTGTGCCGGCGCTGGAATTGGTGTTTATCATCCATTCCTTAATGAAAGTTTCGTATATCCTGAATATTATTTGAGTGCTGGAGTTAATCTGATTGATTTAATTAAAGCTTCGATTTCTACTGAATATACAAATCAAATATTTAAACATCAAATTGCTTTTGGAATAAATATTAGATTAATTGAAATTGATTGCGGAGTTTCCTTACAGTCAACTAATCTGATGAAGAGTTTTAGCAACAATGGATTTGGTGCATACGCAATTGTTTCTGTGGGATTCTAATTGATTAAAAAAAAGAGATGCTGAACTTCGTGTTTTAGCATCTCTTTTTTTATTATTTATTCTTGTAATTTTTTTAGTTTTCTTCTTTATCCAAATATGGCTTTGCTTGAGTGGTAAACATTTCTTTATAAATGCCGTCTGGAATTTTCATTAGCTGGTCATGTGTACCGTACTCTTTTATATTTCCTTCTGAAAAAACTGCAATCTGGTCGCAGAATTTGCATGAAGAAAGTCTGTGTGAAATGTAAATAGCGGTTTTTCCACCGACCATTTTGTTGAAATCTTCGTAAATTTCAGCTTCAGCCAGTGGATCTAAAGCGGCTGTAGGTTCATCTAGAATAACGATTGGCGAGTTTTTGTAAAGTGCTCTTGCAATTGCAGTTTTCTGCTTTTGTCCACCGGAAAGTTCCACTCCTGATTCATCAAAACTTTTGTAAATGCAGGTGTCATTCTTTTGGGGAAGTTTTTGAGCATCATCATAAAGTCCTGCAAGTTTTAGAACATCGTCAATCTTTGAATCTGGAACATCTGGTGAAAATGCAATGTTTTCTTTAAGCGAGAAAGCCAGAAGTTTGAAATCCTGGAACAAAACAGCAAAAAGTTTACGGTATTCATCATCTGAATATTCTTTGATATTTATATCATCGATGAGTATTTCTCCGTCTGTAACATCATAAAGCCGGCACAAAAGTTTGATAAAAGTGGTTTTTCCCGCACCGTTTAATCCTACAATTGCAAGATGTTGTGCATTTGGAATTTTGATGCTTACGTTTTTGAGAACATACTTATCGGATCTCGGATATTTAAATGAAACATTTTTAAATTCAATTATGTGAGTTTTGTTCAAATCAACTGATTTTGTGCCTTTTGGAAGAGCAACTGGATATTCCATAAATTTGAGGTATTCGTTTACATAATTTGAACGTTTCAAAATTTCCTGAATGCTTTGTACAATTGCCTGGCAACAGTTTGTAAAATCGTTGGAAGCTGTAACGCACATGGAAAAATCTCCGATTGTGATAAAGTTTTTGATTACTTTTAATCCTATGTAACTAAAAACAAGAATTGTGCACACAAGATTTGAAAAATTCATCTTGTAATACTGTTTTTTTGATTTAATTGAGCGTTCTTTCCATATGTTTGTCTGGTCATCAAGATGTTTCGACGAAAGATGATTGAAAAGATTTGTTGCATCATAAAGTCGAATATCCTTTCCATAAGAAAAATCTGAAAGTTCAAAAAAGAGATAGCCAAAAATTCGGTTGCTTTTAGACAGATTTTTAAAACTTTCGATTTCAATAGTTTTGATTTTTTTGTTGAAAAAGCTGAAGAAAACAACTGACAAAATCTGGAAAATGATGACAAGTGGTGAACTGAAAAGAAGAATTGCAATTACACCGATTAGAGCTGCAATATTAGTGATGATAGAAAAGAACTGATCAAGAATGCCACAAACATTGCCACTGTACCAGTCCATTCCTTCTTTTGCTTTATTCATTTGGTCCAGAACTTTTGAATCTTCTGTACATTCAAAGTCGACTGACATAGACTGCTGATTGATTTTTACCTGGAAATATTCGTTGAACCATTCTTGACTCAAATTTTTTATCCAGTTTGCAATTCCATTTAAAATATTTCCAAAAAAATTGATACCAAGAATGAGTGCTACAAGAAAAATGATTTTTTGAAGGTGAACAGAAGGAGTGTCCCCATTGTAAACGGCAAGCAATTCTTCAATGAGAAATTTTGGTAGCACAATAAACTGAAATTTCTGTATCAGATTAACTGAAAACTGAATAAAGTATGCCAAAAAAACAACAGGACGGTTTTTTGCTGCTTCGTGAAACATATTTTTGAGAACTTTTTTTACAGGAATTATATTTTTTGATGTTTTTCTTGCTTTAGTTTTCATTAATTTCTCCTGCTTCTACATAATATTGCGCCTGAACATGGAACATATTTGCATATTCACCTTTTTGTTTCAAAAGTGATTTGTGCGTTCCATATTCTATGAGTTTTCCATCTTTGAACATGGCAACATTGTTGCAAAATTGTGTTGAACTGAGACGGTGACTGATGTAAATTGAAGTTTTTCCACCAATGAGTTTATCAAAATCTGAATAAAGTTTGCTTTCTGCAATGGCATCTAATGCAGCTGTAGGTTCATCCAGAACAACAACTTCAGCATTTTTGTAAAGAGCGCGTGCCAGTGCAAGTTTTTGTTTTTGTCCGCCAGAAAGGTCGATTCCATCATCGTAAATGACTTTTAAAAGCTGTGTATCAAGACCTTTTTCAAGTGAATTCAGTTTTTCTTCAAGTCCACTTTGAATGACTGTCTTTTGAACTAAATCTTTGTCTGTGCTTTCAGGAGATTTCATGGAAACATTTTCTGCAAAACTCATTGCAAAAAGGTTTACTTCCTGGAAAACAGGCGCAAAAATCTTAAAATAACTGTTCAAATCGTAAGTTTGAATATCGGTTCCGTTCAAAAGGATTTTTCCTTCAGTCGGCTGATAAAGACGAAGAAGAAGTTTGATGAAGGTTGATTTTCCAGCTCCATTTAAACCGACAACTGCAAGTCTTTCGCCTGCTTTTATTTTTATATTTACATTTTGCAGGGCAAAGCGTTCTGCACGCGGATATTTAAAACTGACATTTTGAAATTCAAATTCATAATGCGATTGAGGTTTCAGTTTTGGAAGATTTGTTTCTTTCTCTGGAAGATTTTGGCGAAGCTCGGGCATTTCGTAAAAAGAGCGAAAATCGTCAACGTAACGGCTGTTGTTTAAAAAATTTGTGATAGAGTTTAAAAGTGACATGACACATTCAAAAAAAGTTGCTGTTGCAGAAAGATAAAGTGTGAAATTTCCTATCGTAATTGTTTTTGCAAAAATGCAGCGAATCAGGTAAATGTAAATGAGAAGTTGAGAGATTACCCAAAAAACAGAACTTGCGATGGAAACAAAAAGCCAAACCCGGTTATTTTTTTTCTGATAATTATAGCGGATTTTATTAATTTCCTGGAATTTTTGCGTAAGATAGTTTTTAAGTCCGAAGATGCGAATATCTTTTGCATAACTGAAATCTCCAAGAGACATATCCATATACCAGCGTTTGCGCCACCATGGAGCAAGTTCGTCCCAAACGTGTTTTTTACACCATTTGTTTGCGTAGTTGGAAATAAAAAAGTTTGCAAGCGCAATTATAATCATCAAAATAACGATTTTAAAATTTATTGTGCTTATAATTGTAAGTCCTGCTATGACTGCACCAAGCGAAGCTGAAAAGTTTAAGATAATGTGCATCATGCCTTCAACGCCCTGTTGATTTCCACCTACAGCTTGAGATGCTTTTTGATTGCAGTCGAGCATAGACGGGTCTTCTGTATAAATAAACGGCATTGTCATGGTGATTAAGTTTTTTTCGAGAATAAGCTTCATGCGTGCAAAGATGCATTTTATTTCAGTTTTGGAATTGTACCATGTATTTGTATTCCAAAGAACAATGAAAATAACTGAAAAAATACCTAACGTTATCAAAAGTTGCTGCAGTGTACCGTGATTTGTTGCAATATCTATGATATATTTGATGAGGAATGAAACTGTGTATCTGTTTCCAACAGCAAGTACTGCCGAAACTGGCAGGAGGAAAAGTAACATCGGTGAATATTTTTTCATTATTTTGAGAACAAACTTGAGGTTGCTGAAAAAGCCGAATTCTTTGTGGTAAGGATTATCTTCACGTTTCATGTCGTTATTTCTCCAAATTAGCTAAGGGGTTTGAAATAATGGCGCACCGAGCATGGAGCAACGCCGAAGGCGGCCACCATATTTTGAAAAAATCGTGGGAAATCAATGCTTTGGTTGAAGAAAATTTTCGAAAGGAAAAACATAATTTTGCATCGATTTGTAATTGATTTTTTCAAAATATGGGGCTGAGCGTTAGCGAATTGCGGAACGCGACTTGGAATGTGGACTGTGCCCATAAATTCCAAAAAAATAAATCATTTTTCTTCAAAACATAATGCTATAAAAAATGGAACTCCTATGATTGAAGTGATGATTCCCGTGGGCAATTCACTAGGTCTCACAATTATTCTACATAATATGTCTGCTAATAACAAGATAGTCGCGCTCAAAATCATGCTGAAAGGTATAAGTTTTTGTGATTTCGGACCAACGATTTTTCGCGCGATATGAGGAGCAATGAGTCCAAGAAAATTTATTGTTCCGCCGGCGCAGACTACACAGCTTGTACTAAGTGCACCAATAATGAGGACTTGGATGCGTAGTGTGGAAACCTGCACTCCGAGACTTTGGGCATTTGTTTCTCCTCCGCTGAGTAAATCCAAGGGTTTTGATATGAAAAAAATTAAAATAAGCGAAATGACGGCAGGTAAAATGATGAAAAAAAGTTCGTTCCAACCGCGTCCATTGAAACTTCCGAGAATCCAGCTGTAAATAGAATGAAGAGTCTGGCTTTTTGTCAAAAGAATTAGTGAACTTAGGGAGGAATAAAGTGTTCCCAATGCCGTGCCGCACAGTAATATGATGATGGAAGTGTTTTGTTTTTTTTGTGTGAATGATAATGCGGTGACCACGATGCCAGCCGCAATTGCTCCGATGAAAGCAAAAAGACTTACAGGAGAAAAATATTTAATAATCGTGGCGAAAAAACTGTTTTGTAAAAAAGATATTGCTGAAACAGCAGGGAGAAATGCTGTGGCAAAAACTGCGCCCAAAGTTGCTCCTGAAGTTATGCCAAGAATTCCTGGTTCTGCAAGCGGATTTCTGAAAAAAAGCTGGAAGACTGCTCCACTTGCACCCAAAAGAATGCCGGCTAGGAGAACTAGAAGCGCTCTTGGTAAACGAAGATTCCAGACAATTGTCTTTTCGAATGTATCAGCATGTGTAAATATAGAAGAAAGTTGAATTTTTTGTGCTCCCTGCGTGATTTCAAGGATAAATGCAATGAAGAGAAGCACAAAAAAAAAGATAAATGCCAGATGAGATTTGTTTTTCATCTTGATTAGATTATTGTGCATCCAAGATTTTTGCAAGATTTTGAACGGCTTCTATGGCTCTTGGTCCCGGACGACTTAACAGATTGTCGTTAACCAGATAGATTTGATTTTTTTGTATAGCCTGCATTTTATTCCATCCATTTCTTGATTTTACGGAATCCGCTGAAATTCCTGAACTTTGTGGAATGAGAATGATGTCGGGATTTTCTGCTAGAATTGTTTCCTCGCTCACAATAGGGTAGGCGTCTGGTAAGGTTGCGAATATGTTTTTTCCTCCAGCTTTTTCTATGATGTCGTTGATATATGATGTTGAACCACAACTCATGTAAGGAGCATTCCAAACTTCATAATACACTTTTTTTTGTTTCATTTCTGAATTTTCATTATCAGAGGAATCAGCTGATAATGATGCATTGGTTATTTCTTGCAATTGCTTTTGGAGAGAAGCAACTTTATTTTCAGCTTCTTTTTGATGTCCTGTGATTTTTCCAATCTCAATCATCTCTGAAAAAATATCTTTAATAGAAGATGATGATGAAACATAATATTTTATGTTGTATTGTTCGAGTGGTTCAATCAAAAAATTATGCATACCATCAGTAAGATAGACAAAATCTGGTTTGAACGAAAGAATAGTTTCCAAACTGAGGGTTTTTCCGTCAAAACCACCAACTTTTGGAAGAGATGTGGCTTCTGGTGGATAATCTGATAAATCACTTACTGCTGCAATTTGATTTTGAGCTCCAATAGCAAAGAGAATTTCTGTAGCAGCTGGCGAAAGTGAAATAATGGACTTTGGAGTAGAATCCTCGGCAGATGTTTTCCCGTTCAAGGAATCTGTTTTTCTCTGACAACTGCAAAGGACTGAAAAAATGATTGAAATTAAAAAGATTTGTAGAAAATGAACTGTTATTTTTGAAATTGAAAATTTATTGTTCATTATTTTTGAGCTCCCCATTGTGCATAATATTCATCCAGTTTAGCTTTGATTTCTGGTGTAATTATTTTTTTATCACCGTTTGTGTAAAGCGTTTCAATGACGTCATCCATTGTGACAATGGCGCAGGTTTTGAATCCATAAGTTTTTGAAATCACTTGCAATGCAGATTTTGTGGTGTCAGGAGCGCGTTCCAAACGATTCAAACTTACAATTTCTCCCACAATTTTGATTGAATCTTTTTGTGTCTCCTGTGCTTTGATTTTTGGGAAAACTTCTTCGATTGATTTTCCAGATGTTGTTACATCTTCGATTATGACAACTCGGTCGCCATCTTTAATCTTGTATCCTAAAAGACTACCTTTGTCTGCACCATGATCTTTTTCCTCTTTTCTGTCGCAGCAATATTTTACTTCTTTTCCATAAATTTCGCTGTAGGCAATTGCTGTGGTAACTGCAAGTGGAATTCCTTTATATGCAGGACCGAAGAAGACATCAAAATCATCACCAAAGTTATCGTGAATTGCGTGTGCATAAAATTCACCGAGTCGTTTTAGTTGAGAACCAGTTATGTAAGCACCAGCATTCATAAAAAAAGGAGATTGTCGTCCACTTTTGAGTGTAAATGAACCAAACTTCAAAACCTGAGCTTCCACCATAAAATCAATAAATTGTTTTTTATAATCCATATTATTCTCCCATAAAAAGCCAACTAACAAGTCGATTTTCTAAGATTAACCAGGGACAGACCTCGTTTTAAACAAAGTTTTGTTTTGAGTTTTGGCGAAAGTGTAATTTCATTAAAAAAAGATGAAATGAATTGCCAAAACTCTCGGCTCGTGCAAACTAAACTTTTGTTGGAGTGCTAGTTATCGTCACGAGCCAGGGACAGACCTCGATTAGTATTAAAACAATTTGTATTATATAGAAAAGAAAATGGATTTTCAATGAGAAAAAAAGAGGACAGACCTCGTTTTAAACAAAGTTTTGTTTTGAGTTTTGGCGAAAGTGTAATTTCATTAAAAAAAGATGAAATGAATTGGCAAAACTCTCGGCTCGTGCAAACTAAACTTTTGTTGGTGTGCTAATTATCGTCACGAGACAGGGACAGACCTCGTTTAATTAGACGAAATTGTACTTGACAGATAACAACAGGTGGTAGGGGGGGGGTATTATTTCTCTCCGCTTCGAGTCCTGCGTTGTCAAAAAAAAACGTTTAAAAACAAAAAACCACTCATTTCTGAGTGGTCTGTTATAGCGGGGGCAGGACTCGAACCTGCGGCCTCCGGGTTATATTTGCTTACAGTATAAGCAATTAGGCTTATCTTGTTTAAAGGTGGCAACTAGTTGATGGCACCAAATATACTTTAATTTTAGCATAATTTTTCAGAAACATCAGCATATTCAGTAAGTTTAGTTTAATGTATTTTTTTGAGTCGGAAAAAGGCCCTATAGCTAATTCTACCCATTCGTTAAAAGGGGGAGAAGCCGAAGACTCCAATAACAATATCCAACAACCAACACCTCTGAAACCCTAGCAACACAAGGTAATGTTATAAACTCATTAAAGACATTCTGGAATAAACTTAGGGCAAAACTCCAGTTTGCAGTTACAAGAAATAACACAAATAGTGCGGTAGGTTCTAAATATATACCTGTTTATGTTGATGAAAATGGACAAGTACAACAATGTAATGGTTTAGAAAAAACTGTTAGTAGTATTACTAATAATAATATTGATATTGACAACATATCACCTATTATAGGAACAACCTTATACATAAAAGTCAATGCCAATAACAACTCTGACAAATCCCTTAAAATAGGTGGCAGGAATGTATTTTACCCTACAGGAGTAGAGGTACCTGCAAAAATAGATGCAAATACTAATCTTTTGGTTGTATACAATGGAGAAAGTTGGATTTTAATAAATAGAATGAATGAAGTTAAGGCCTCTAACAAAACTTCTGAAAGTTCTTCTGAAGGTGGTGGATACTCAGGACTTATGACGGCAGACGATAAAGCAAAACTTGAGACCATAGCATGGAATGCGAATAATTATACTTATACACTCCCTACTGCAAGTACGGGTGTTAGAGGTGGTGTAAAACTTGGTGCAAGTAAATTAGGTAGTTTGGAAACCCCCAACGCTAAAGATACTAGTGACAGATATTATCCAATACAGACTGATAAAGACGATAAACTTGTAGTAAACGTTCCTTGGCAAGATACTCATAATACTGCTATCTTACGTGTGGGTAGTAATAATAATAACAATAATGAATCGACTACCAATGGTAATATGTACTTAAAAATTGTTGATGGCAATAATAATTCTGCACTAAATATATCTGGGGGTGGAAACACTACCGTTACAAGTGATGATAAAGGTAACATTACTATTTCTAGTCAAGATGGATTTACCCCAAATAATATAGATGGTACTAATAATAAAGACCCTAGCGGGAAATATACAGTAAAAGGTGCGGGTAATAATGCCAATACTAACTACTACCTTGCAGGAAACGGAAATTGGCAAAAGGGCCTATTAGTTCCATATCCTAATGAAAATGATAAGGATAAAATATTAAAATGTAATGGAGCTGGTAAAATTTATTGGGCAGATGTAGAATAAGTCAAACCCCACAATGAAATGTGGGGGTTTTATTTATATTCTCTTAAACTTCAAATAATACCTTATCCAATCAGTGGCTTCCCAAAAAACAATATCATGCCAGCTAAGTCCTAATGTATTTATATACTTTGCAAACTTCTTTCTCCCAAAGAACCCTAGGTGATATGTTTTAGTGAATTGCTTAAATGTTAATCTATTTTCAAATGGTCCCATAAAGTCCTTCCCTTATTTCTACACTTCATCCTTATACCATTCTTGGTTCCATGCCCAAATATGCTTATATGGGTAATAGATAATATTCATATTCAGTGCCTTGGCAATTGCATACTCTACCATAGCACCAGGACTTTCTTTATAGTCAAATGTCATACAGATAGTGTCGGCTTTTACGAGTTGTTTTATATCTTCCCTTAGGAATAAGTTTCGATATTTCGGACTGAATAATTCTTTGTCACTTATATTGTTTTCCTCTATAATGTGTTTCATTTTGAAATGAATAGGGTTAAGAATATCTGTTATGCCGTCCCGTTTAAGAGTCTGTTCTGCATCCTTGAAACGTTCAATATATTCTTTGTTAGCGTCGGGCAATTTTAACCACTCCGGGTCGGGAGAAAATCGCCAAAAAA
>SAMEA104315430__coassemble_62_pt1 | contig 83280 bp, 51 predicted proteins | sample SAMEA104315430__metabat2_low_PE_026 | metagenome-assembled genome bin SAMEA104315430 (sample SAMEA104315430) | gut metagenome | biome: Monkey gut; feature: monkey-associated habitat; material: faeces | place: China | collected 2013 | reverse complement strand
AAGGAGGGAGAAGTCTCTCCCTACGCCCGCACGTTGTTGCGGGCTACCCACTCTCCTAGGGGCTGCGCCCCTAAAACCCCAATAATTAATATTAAAACAGGGACAGACCTTGATTAAATAGTACAAGTTTTCACGAGTTTTAGCGAAGCGTTAAGAAACTCGCAGCACGTGCTAACAAAGCGTGCACTGGTATTACAGCATACAGCACGTGCAGGGACAGACCTTGATTAAAAAAGAAAATTGTTTCAGAGTTTTGGCATAAGTGGCGTTTTCATAGTAATGGAGGTGAAAAAAAACTGCCAAAACTCGCAGCACGTGCTAACAAAGCGTGTACTGGTATTCCATCAGACAGCACGTGCAGGGACAGACCTTGATTGAAAAGTACAAGTTTTCACGAGTTTTAGCGAAGCGTTAAGAAACTCGCAGCACGTGCAAGCAAAACGTGCACTGGTATTCCAGCATACAGCACGTACAGGGACAGATCTTGATTGATAAACAAAACTCTGTAATTTTGTTTTCAATCAAGGTCTGTCCCCATTTTACAAAATAAGTTGTAATTTTCTTTATTCTATGTAAAAATAAAACAAAGGAAATATTATGAAAAAAGAAAAATTCAGTACCCCGCTAGATTTAAAAAATGTAAAAATTACGGATGATTTTTGGCTTAGGGAAATGGAACTTGTACGTAAGGAAGTAATTCCTTATCAATGGGATGCTTTGAATGACAGAATTCCAGATGCAGCTCCAAGCTATTGTATGCATAATTTCCGAGTTGCCGGCAAAATGATGAAGGAAAAACGTGATTCTGGTGATTCTTATGTGCCGCCAGCATACTCTTTCCGTGGTTTTAATGCGATTCCGCCAAATCCTCGTGAACCTGATGATGAACATTTTTATGGTTTCGTTTTTCAAGATACAGATTTTTCCAAATGGATAGAAGCCGTTGCATACTCTTTGACTTGGCACAAAGATGAAAAACTTATGCAGATTGCAGATGAAGCTATTGATATTGTGTGTGCTGCTCAGCATGATTCTGGCTATCTTGATACTTATTACATCATAAACGGCATGAATAAAGCTTTTACAGAATTAAAAGATCATCATGAACTTTATTGTCTTGGTCATCTTGTAGAAGGAGCCGTAGCTTATTATCAGGCAACAGGAAAAGATAAACTTTTAAAGGCTGCCTGTCGTTTTGCAGATTATGTTGATTCTATTTTTGGTCCGCAGGATGGCAAAAAGAAAGGTTATCCAGGTCATGAAATTGCAGAAATGGCTTTGGTTCGCCTTTATGAAGTTACAGGTGAAAAAAAATATCTTAATTTAAGCCAATATTTTGTTCTGGAACGAGGAAAGCAACCTTATTATTTTGATACAGAAGAATTTGATTTTGGAGGAGTCCCAAAGCAGAAAAACAACGACCCGAACAGATATGTTTATTATCAGGCACATAAACCAGTTTACGAACAGAACGAAGCAGTAGGTCATGCAGTGCGTGCTGGTTATCTTTATTGCGGAATGGCAGATGTTGCCCGTTTGACTCAAGATGAAAAACTTTATGAATCATGTGTTCGCCTTTGGAACAGCATTGTCAAAGAAAAACTTTACATAACAGGCGGAATGGGCGGTACAAAAGAAGGTGAGTCATTTTCATTCCCTTATGATTTACCGAATGATGAAGCATATTCTGAAACTTGTGCAGCAATTTCGCTTGCTTTTTTTGCAAGACGCATGCTCGAAATTGAACCAAAATCAGATTATGCTGACGTCATGGAACTTGCTTTGTACAATACGGTGCTTGCAGGAATGGCTTTGGACGGAAAAAGTTTCTTTTATGTAAATCCTCTTTCTGTTTTTCCTGAAGCCTGTCACAAAGACCAGAGAAAATGGCACGTAAAATCAATCCGCCAGAAATGGTTTGGCTGTGCATGTTGTCCACCGAATATTGCAAGAATTGTAACTTCCATTGCAAATTATGCTTATACTCAAAATGAAAATACGCTTTTTACCCATCTTTATATTGGTGGCGAAATTAAAAGTATGATTGATAAACAGCAGATATTTTGCACGCTTTCAAGTGATATGCCTTGGAATGGAAATGTTTCTATGAAAATTTCCTGTCAAAATGATTTTTCTTATACTTTTGCGTTTAGAATTCCAAAATGGACTTGCAAAAAAACTATTAAAATCAACATTCCACAAGGAATTTCTCAAAAAGAAGAAAACGGATATCTTTATTTTCAAGGAAAATGGAAAAATGCAGATGAAATTACGCTTTCTTTTGAAATGCCAGTGCACATGGTAAAAGCAAATGACAAAGTTCGCCAAGATGTGAACAAAGTTGCTTTCACACGCGGACCTGTTACTTATTGTCTGGAACAAGCTGACAACGGCGAAAATCTTCATCTTGTTTATGTGCAGCAGTCAGATTTGTATGATGAAGAAAACGGTGGAATGCTGCAAAATAAAGTTAAACTTTTACATGATGATTCTCTTGGTCATAATCTAGTTAAACTTGTAATTCCAGGAAAACGTCAAAATCAAAATCATCCGCAACATAATCTTTATGAAGATTTTGTTCCACAAGAAGTTTGCGATGTTGATTTAATTTTCGTTCCATATTATGCATGGAATAATCGTGGCGAAGGTGAAATGGATGTTTTTGTAGGAATAAAATGATAGAATTTTTATTCTCTGTTCAAATGATTATGGCTGTTTTTTATCGATTTTTTGTTTAAAATCATCAGCGTCAGTTAATTTGGAACATTTATCTGAATCATTCATCTGTAAAGATAAAGAAATTTAAGGAAAAATCCTAATGACAAAATAAGTTTTGTGTTTTAGTATTATCTTTGAATTTTAATTTATGTGAGGAAAGTATGGCTTTTCGTGTAATAAATCCAGTTTTACCAGGATTTTATCCAGATCCTTCTATGTGTGTGGCAGAAGGAAATTATTATCTTGTTTGTTCTACCTTTTCTTATTTTCCAGGGCTTCCGATTTTTAAAAGTAAAGATCTTGTAAAATGGGAGCAGATTGGAAATATTATTGACCGTCCAGAACAACTTGATTTTGAAGGCGGCGGAGTTTCTCGTGGTCTTTTTGCACCGACAATTCGTTATTATAATAAAAAATTCTACTGTATTTGTACTCATGTTGACAAAATTGGAAATTTTCTTGTGACAGCTGACAAACCGGAAGGTCCATGGTCAAATCCAATTGTGATTGAAAATGCACCTGGAATTGACCCTTCTTTATTTTTTGATGATGACGGCACTTGCTGGTACACTGGCACTCGTCCAGCTCCTGAAGGTCCAAAATATAACGGTAACTGGGAAGTTTGGATTCAGAAACTTAACCCTGAAACTGGAAAACTTTATGGTGAAGCAAAAGGAATTTGGCGTGGTGCTTTGAAAAACTGCATTTGGCCGGAAGGTCCACATATTTATAAATTTTTTGGAAAATATTATTTAATGCATGCAGAAGGCGGAACTGGCCCTGACCATGCGGTTTGTGTTGCTCGTTGTGATACGATTGACGGTGAATGGGTTGGAAAACCTGCAAATCCAATTTTAACACATCGTCATTTGGGTATGTCTGCTGGTGTAATCAACGTTGGTCATGCAGACATTATCTGTACTACGGAAAATAAATGGTGGATGTGCTGTCTTGCTTCGCGTCCTTATGGTGAAGGTGAAAACAGAGTTTCAAATCTTGGAAGGGAAACTTTCCTTGTGCCTGTGAAATGGGAAAATGGGTGGCCTATAGTATCCTGGGAAACTGGGCTTGTTGAACAGGCGTACAGTCTTGCCGGACATGTTGTTGAACGCTCTTTCGAAGATGCAGATGCAGTAATTTTTCCTTCAATCGATGATTTTAACAAACCTGAACTTGATAAATACTGGCTCAGTTTGCGAAGTCGAAATCCGAAATACATTAATTGTACTGAAAAATCTGGAAATCTTCGCATTTACGGTGGAAAACATGTTTCCAGTCCTGATGGCGTGCATCTTGTTGCCCGCAGACAAACTGCTTTCAGCTATGAGGCTTCAACTCAGCTGTCATGCAATTTCGCTCAGGAAAATGATGCAGCAGGTCTTATCTGTTTCCAGAATGAAAAGTTTAATTACAGACTGCAGGTTGTTTCTAAAGGAAAACTTTGCATTATGCAGTTGGTTAAGGCTTGTGGCGGAGAAGATGAAATTCTTGCAGAAGAACCATTTGCCTTACCAAAAAATGGTGAACGTATGGTTCTCAGAGTTGTAGCTGAACATCAAAATCTTCGTTTTGAATTTGGACTTGATGAACGGAATATGAATGTCATTTGTGAAAATGTCGATGGTTCTATTTTGAGTACAGAAAAAGCAGGGGGATTTGTTGGTTCGCTTGTAGGAATGTTTGCAACTTCAGGTGGAAATCAAGAAAATACTGAATTCTTTGCCGATTTTGATTGGTTCAAATATCAGAATAATGGAAAAGAATGGGTTTGTAAGTAAAAAAAAATTATCATCAAAAATAAGGGTGTGTAACTTTTTTTCATTGATGATTCTATCAGAATGCCTTAAAATATAACATAGAGGATTTTTTATTATGGAAAGAAAATTTCAAATAAAAGGTATTGTTGCTTCTGGAATGGTTTTACAGCAGAATAAAATTAACTGTATTTTTGGAACTGCTGGAGCTTATGAAGATATTTATATGACTTTTAGAGGAATGACTTCTATTACTCAGGCTGATGAAACTGGAAACTGGAAAATTGAATTCAGTCCGGGGCAGGCTGGTGGTCCTTTTAATATGCTGATAAAATCTGAAAAGGAAAATGTTACTTTTGAAGATGTTTATGTTGGCGAAGTTTGGGTGAATTCAGGTCAGTCAAATGCTCAGCTTCCAATGGAACGCATGCGTTTTTCTTATCCAGAAGAATTTGAACTTCCCGAAAATCCAAATATCCGCATGATTACGATTCCCATTTCATGGACTTTCCATGGAGAGCGTGATTATGTGGAAAATCCTGTCTGGCAGGCTGCTTCGCCTTCTACCATCGGGCAAATGTCTGGAACGGGATATTTCTTTGCAAAAAAACTTTCTCAGGAATTGAACGTTCCGGTTGGCATTATAAATGCAAGTCAAGGTGGTTCTCCAATTTCTGCATGGATGAATAAATCTTCTTTGCAGGAAATGGGGGCAAATGAGTATATTCAGCGTCTTGAAATCTATGAAAAAGATGAAAATATCGCTGCAAAGCAAAAAGAATTGACTGAAAATCAGACAAAATGGGATTCTGAACTTTGGCAGAATTCAAAAAATCCTTGTGATGAAAAACCATGGAAATCTGTGAAAATTCCAGGATTTATCAATGAATTTGACAGTGCAGGTCTTATCTGGCTGAAAAAAGAAATTGAACTTTCTGCAGAGCAGGTAAAAATTTTTAATGGGAATAAAACATGGCTTTGGCTTGGGACAATTGTTGATGCCGATACGGTTTTTGTAAACGGAATTCAAGTTGGTTCTACGGCTTATGTTTATCCTCCTCGCCGTTATGTTGTGCCTCAGGGGATTCTCAAAGAAGGGAAAAATACAATTTTAATGCATATTCAGAAAAACAGTAAATTTGGAAAAATTCGTTTCTATGAAGAAAAACCATATTGTCTTTTTACTGAAAATATTTATGTAAATCCTGTTGTATGCAGAAATGTTGAAAAAAAACAGGTAACACTTCTACCTTTGGATGCCGAATTGATTGATTTGACTGGCGAATGGCAGATGCAAGAGGATGTAAAAGTTCGGGATTGTCCTCCTGGAATGTTCTTTGAATGGGTGCCAACTGCACTTTACAATGCAATGCTTGCTCCTTGTTTTAATCATGCAGTGGCTGGGGTTTTGTGGTATCAAGGTGAATCTGATGCAGGTCATCCAGCTGAATATAAAAATATGCTTGTGAAGATGATTAACTTATGGCGCAAGAAATTTGTGTATGGTTCAAAACATCTTCCTTTTGTTGTTATGCAGCTGCCTAACTGGAGTGATGGAAATTACGAAGATTCTACTGTAATCAAAATGGATTGGCCATATATGCGTCAAGCTCAGGCTGATGCCTGTGAAATTGCAGGAAATTGCGGTGTTGTGGTGACAATTGATGCAGGTGAATGGAATGATTTGCATCCTGAAAAGAAACTGACTGGTGGAACTCGTGCTGCTTTGGAAGCTCTGCGACTTGCTTATGAGAAAAAATTTATTTGTGCTTCTCCAAGATTTAATTCTGTTGAAAACAAAAAGAATAAAATCATTGTTTCTTTTGATTTAGGTAACAGTTCGTTATGTGTTGCGGAAGTTTCCAAAAAGGATGTTAATCTTGAAAAAACTCTCAAAAAAGGTCCTGTATACGGTTTTTGCTTTTTGACTGAGAAAAAAGGAAAGTTTACTGTTGTTGAAACTACGGCTTTACTCGAAGATAATCAGGTGATTGTTGATGTGCCTCGAAATGCCGGCAATTTAACAGAATTGCGTTATCTGTGGGCAGACAATCCTGCTGTAGTGAATTTGTACTCGCAAGAACTTCTTCCAGTCATGCCATTTAAAGTAGATTTGTAATAGGTACGTACTTGTTGAAACTGCTGCCTCGCTGAAATTGCTGCCTTGCACTCACACTCACAGAGAGTGATGGCAGCACTCTCTGAACAAAAATTTGCGATTGTAGAATGAGTTGGATGAATGTCCTAACACTCGCCATTCCAGTTTACAATTATAAGAAAATCAGAACTGAGTTTTTGTAAAAAACTCACAGCGAGTGTCAGAATAAAAACTGCGATTGTAAGGTGAATGTACTAGCACTCGCCATTCCAGCAATACGTACAGAGTTTTGAATGATCAAGCCCTGTTGAATCGAGCATATCATCAAGGCGATGGAAGCGCAGAGATGTAAAATGAAGCTGCTTTCTGATTTCTTCAACCATTTTTTCATATTCTGGTGTGTCTGGATTGCAGTATTTTTGCAAAACTTCATCAGATACATTTTCGCCTTCAAGCTGACTGATAACCCTTCTTGTAATCAAATCCATCTCAGATTTTGACCGGCTGAAATTTAAGTATTTGCAACCAAAAACAAGAGGAGGACAAGCTGGCCGGATATGCACTTCCTTTGCACCGCTTGCATACAAAAATTCTGTAGTTTCACGAAGTTGAGTGCCGCGAACAATTGAATCATCAATCAAAAGAATTTTTTTACCTTTGATTAACGTCTGTACTGGAATCAATTTCATGTGGGCAATCAAATTGCGTTGTTCTTGATTTGTGGGCATAAAAGAACGAGGCCAAGTAGGAGTATATTTGATAAAAGGTCTTGTAAACGGAATGCCAGATTCATTTGCATAACCTATGGCATGGGCAGTTCCAGAATCGGGAACGCCTGCAATAGCGTCTGGTTGGATAGAACCTTTGTCACGACGAGCAAGAAAACGTCCGCAATTGTAACGCATTGCTTCAACATTTACACCTTCGTAAGTGGCAGTTGGATAGCCGTAGTAAATCCACAGGAACGTACAAATTTTCATTTTATTGCCAGGTTTTTGCAGAATTTCTATGCCATTAGAAGTCATAAAGACAACTTCACCCGGTCCAAGTTCGTGAAAATCAGAATAACCAAGATTTGCGTATGCAAAATTTTCAAAACTTGCACAATACGCATCATCTTTTTTTCCAATCTGAATTGGGGTACGACCTAGTTTATCTCGGGCACAAAAAATTCCATCTTTTGTCATAATCAACATGGACATGGAACCTTGAATTTTTTCATGGACATATTTTATGCCATCGAGTATGGATTTTTCGTGATTAATGAGGGCGATAATCAATTCTGTCTGATTGATTTCACCACCGCTCATCTCCAAAAAGTGAGTGTTTCCTTCCTGCAGAATTTCTTTGATAAGTTCATCTTTGTTTGTAACAATTCCGACTGTTGTGATAGCGTAACTTCCTAAATGAGAATGTACTAAAAGTGGCTGAGGTTCATAATCACTGATACAACCGATTCCCAAATGACCGTGCAATTCTTCTATATCTTTTTCAAATTTTGTTCTGAAAGGAGAATTTTGAATATTGTGGATGGAACGGGAAAATTTTCCGTCTTCTGAAAAAACTGCAAGTCCGCCGCGTCGTGTACCTAAATGCGAATGATAGTCAACACCAAAAAACAAATCTAAAGAACAGTCACCCTTTGAAGCAACACCAAAAAAACCGCCCATTTAATTACCTCACAAAAAGCACAATCAGTCCGCATAATGCGAACAGTTCCACAAGAGAATTTTTGTTACAAATTATAAAATGATTATAACAATTTGAATGAAAAAAAACAAGAAATAGAAAAAAAAGGGGACAGACCTTAAATAAGTTATTGAAGTGTTTCTTAAGTTTTATATGAAAAGCAAAAAAACAAGGTCTGTCCCCATTTTAATGTCCCCTTTTTAAACTTAATCATCAAGGGTAGCATAGTGAGGTCTGTCCCCATTTACATGTGTCTTTATAAAATAGATATTCACAAACTTCAAAAAAATTACTATAATAAAGTTATGGCTAAACAACATAAAGAAATTGACGCAGAAACTCTTGAAAATCTGCTTTATTTATCAAGACTTTCTCCTGAAAGCACAAATATGGAAACTTTGAAAAAACAGGTTGATGACATTGTTGGTTATTTTGACATCCTTTCGAAATATGACGACAGCGAAAATCCTTATGACGCTTACCCTAGCACAGAAGCGGAAAAACTTCGTGACGATACTGTTGTTCAGGGGTTGGAAATTTCTGATGTAAAAAAAGTTTCAAAAGATTTTATGGACGGATATTTTCAGGTTCCAAAAGTATTGGGCGAAGGTGCATAATTTTCAGACGGATAAAAATTAGCAAAAAACTCAAAGAGAAATTAAATGGCGCTATCTTAGCCATTTGAATTATAAATTCCTTAAAATTACACGACTAAGAAAGTTTCAGCTTTCGAGGAGTGTAATTCGTTCGCGCGGGCAGTTCAATTATTGGATAGATTTCAATTTTTTGCCTTGTAAATTTTAAAAATCGCATAGAATTAAAAAAATCTTAATCATTTCACTTTTTTAGCCGATAGACTAGTTAGGATAATATATGTCAAATCGGTTTGTAAAAAAAATATTAGTTTTTATTTCTCTTTTAGGTTTGAGCTGCATTTTCACTGGATTTTCTCTGGCTTTCGCAAAAGAAGTGATTTTGGGTGGAGAAAATGGCTGGAATCAACTGGATAGTTCACAAAATATTACAACTGGAACAGGTCGTTTTGGATATGACTGCATACAGATTGACTCGAATTCTTTTGATGCAGATGAATTTACCGATTTTCTTGTAAATTTTGAAAACGAAGAGCAGATTATCGATGACGGATTTTACAACATTCTGAAAAATAATCTTCAGATTTCAAATCAAACAATCAACGGAAAAGCCGCAGGTCTTAGCAGAAATACTGGAGGACTTACTGTCAAAGGTGAAAATGGTACTTTTTTTGGTTCAGAAGGATTGATGGGTTCTTTTTCAATTGAATTTTGGCTTAATCCTTCTATCGTTGAGAATGGCGAAATCATTTTTGATTGGGAAACGTCAAAAATTCAAAAAAATGATTTGATTTATCAGAAAATTAACGCAAGTTTTGATAAAGGAAAACTCGTTTGGACTCTTTCGAATATTTTCAATAATTACATTTCAAATGACGGTATGTCTGAAATTGTTCTGCAAGGCAAATATTCTGTTATTCCAGAAAAATGGAGCTGTCACGTTTTGAGTTTTGATTGTGAATCAGGACTTTTGGAATATATTGTAGACGGAGTGACACAGGATTTGGCATATATCACTTCTAGCGGTAATGAAGAAGGTGAAGTTTATCTTCTTGTGCTTGGAACTCCTGCTAATGTTGATTTTTGTTCTCAGTATACTGGAAAAATTGATGACATCAGAATTTTGCGTCGTTCATACAAGGTGGCAGATTTTCAGTCTGCAGAAAATGCAGGAAAAATTGGACGTGTTCAATATGTACCGACTGGTGGAAAATTCGTGTCCAAACCGATTATTGTTTCCGCTGGATCCGTTCTTCGTTCACTAAATGCCGAAGTGAATGTTCCTTCGCAGACGGAAATATGTTTTTATGTCCGTTCTGGTGAAAATTTTTATGGGTGGAGCGATAATTATCCTGAATGGAAGCCTGTTATAAACGAAGAACAAATTTCAGGCGTTTCGGGACTTTATTTTCAGGTGATGGCGGAATTGCTACCAGACGGAAACGGCGAATCCACTCCCTCCATCACTAAAATTTTGCTTGATTTTGAAGAATTGCCTGAACCTCTTCCTCCGTTTGTCGTAAAAGCTGTTGCAGGAAACGCAAGTGTCACTTTGAGTTGGAATTATTCTGTGGATGATACTGCCGGAGGATATTATCTTTATTATGGAACTCGTCCAGGTGAATATCTTGGAAGAATTGCTATAGAAGGTGTGTCCCCGATTAATGTTGGAAATGTAAGTAGTTTTACGGTTACTGGTTTGGAAAATGGAAGAATTTATTATTTTGCGCTCGCTGCTTATTCTGCATACAATTCAAATGTGATTGGTGAGCTTTCAAAAGAAGTTTTTGCCAGACCTTTGGCACGATTAAAATAGTTTTAGGAAATTGATTTTCATCAGGTGGATAAAGCAGGTGAATAATCAATTTAATCTGTGTAATCATTTTTATCAGCGAATGAAAAATGAAATAAAATGGAAAAAATGAAACTTGTAAAAAGTTGAGGATAAAATATGACAGACAAAGAATTGAATTTGACAAAAGCTCAAAATGCAGTATTATCGCACGACTGGGGAACTGCAGCCCGTTTATACAAACTGCTTCTCAAAGATGATGATTCAAATATTGTCTATTTGAAAGCGTTGGCTAATGTTTATGTAAAATCTGATGAAGATGAAAAAGCCATTCCTTATTACGAGCAGATTATCAATTTTTATCCTCATGATATTGAAGCGATGAACAGTCTTGGCGCAATCTATCGACGCATAAAACAATATCCAAAATCTGTTGAAATTCTGAAAAGGGCTCAAAATGAACAGAATATTTCAAGTGTGAATTATAATCTCGGTTTCACTTTTAAGGAAATGGGAAATTATGAAGATGCAATTGAATGTTTTGAATCTGTAATCACTGAAAATCCTGATGATGTACTGACTTATAATCATCTGGGATCAATTTATCTGCTGCAAAAAAATTATGAAAAATCGGTAAATTCTTTTAAGCACGGACTTCAAGTAGACCAAAATCATCCAATTTTAAATTATAATCTTGCGCGATGTTATGCTGAATCAAAAAATTACCGTGAATCAATCAAATATTTTGAAAAAGCATTGAGAACTAGACCAGGTTGGATAGAAGCTGTTCGTGATTTTAGTGATGTGCTTGTAAAATGTCAAAAAAATTCTTCTGCACAGGAACTTGTGGAACGCACAATCAAAATACATCCTCAGAATGCTGACCTTTTGTGTATTCTTGGAAATATCTTTTTAAGTCAGTTTGATTATGAAAATGCTGCAAAAGTGTTCGAAAAAGCCGAAGAAATTGAACCAAATGACATTAAAATTCTGATGGGATTTTCTGAAGCACTTGAAAAAGGGGACAAAATTGATGAAGCTTTGGAAAAGGCTGTAGAAGCTGCAGATATTTCTCCATTAAACCCCGATGTCCGAAAAAGATATATACACACGCTGCTTTCGGCCCAGAAATTTGATCAGGCTCTCGAACATGTAAAGGAACTTGAAGAAACTGAAGGCGATGATTTGCAGGTGCTTGATTTGTATGGTCAATATTACATTTGTCGTGGAAATGAAGAAGTTGCAAATCTTTATTATAAAAAAATTAAAGAACAAAACCAGGAATATGATGATTATATATTGAATGCTTCTGACAGATTTTTGCAGATTGGAAATCTTGATAAAGCCGAAGAATACGCAAAAGAATTCGTTGTAAAAAAAGAAAAAGTTCCAGAAGGATATAATAAGCTTGGAGAAATTTATGTGGCAAAAGGTGAATGGAACAAGGCAAAATCAGTTTTAGAGAAATCCAGCACGTTTAGAAATCCAAATGTTCTTGCAAAAAAGAAACTTGAACGTGTGAATACAGAAATAAATAATAACCCGAGTTTTGCACAAATGCCTGCTTTTGATTTTTCAAGTTTGAAAAAAGAAGATGATATTATTTCATCTCAATCTGATTCTGAAAATGATGTTTTTGATTTACATAAAAATGATGATTCATTTGCGGCAGGAATGGAGAATTATTCTCTGACAGATTCTGAATCAGAAAATATTAAGAACGAAAATATTGATAATGAAATTATTTTTGATGATGTTGACGATATTGGTGAAATTGCTGGCGAAGAAATTATCAATAATGAAAAGAATGAAAAAGATAATAATATAATAGAAGAAAATGATGATGAAGAAAATAAATCTGTGGAAATCATTGAATCTGAAAATGATGAAGAAGATTTTTCTAATCAAGAAAATGATAATGATGAATTATTTGATGAAAAAACTTTTGATTTTTCTCAATTTGGTGATTTACCTGGCTTAAATGAAACGCTTTGTGAAGATGAAGAAGATTTCTGGAACGAATTTGATGATGAAAATGATGTCGAAAATGAAAATTCTTCAGAAAATCTGTCTGTTCAGATGGATGAAGCAAAACAAGTTGCCAATCAAAGTGATGAAGAATCAAATCCAGTTCAAAATCCGCAGTATTTGGAAACGGAAAAGAGTGTTTTAAATTCTGAAGCGTTTGAAAAGATTTCTCAAATTGTTGATAAAGCAACAGAAATTTCGAATAATGAAATTCTTCAGAAGGAAAGAGAAATTGAAAATAAAACGGCAGTTTTGGGGGCATTAAATTCGGCTGACACGGCTTTGCAGATGGCAATGAAAACTCAACAGATGGTAAAAGATTTGGAAGAAAAGCAAAAAATCTTTGAAGAAGACTTTGTGACAAAGAGCGAAAAAATGATACAAGAAGCAGTAGACAAAAAATTTGAAGAGAACATGGAAATTACAGGTGATAATATGGAGTTTGCTGACGTGGACGAATTTGTCGAAGAGGAGACTGAATTTGGCGATGTGGATGAGTTTGTAGTGGTAGATGAGTTATGTGGGGAGGAAGCTGAAGTTATCGAAGCACCAACTGAAACTGCCGAGTGCGAAATTGAGTTTGCTGGTGTAGACGAATTTGTCGAAGAAGAAATTGAGTTTGGCGATGTGGATGAGTTTGCGGAGAATGAAAGCGAAGGTGCAGACGTTGTTGTGGCTAACGACGTGAGTGGAGTTAATGGGACTGGCGTTGAGTTTGCTGACGCAAGTGAAGTTAACGAGTGTAACGTTGAGTTTGCAGTGGTAGATGAGTTATGTGGGGAGGAAGCTGAAGTTATCGAGGCACCAACTGAAACTGCCGAGTGCGAAATTGAATTTGCTGGTGTGGACGAATTTGTCGAAGAAGAAACTGAGTTTGGCGATGTGGATGAGTTTGCGGAGGATGAAAGCGAAGGTGCAGAAATTTATACCCCTTGTGAGGAAAGCACAAATAACAGCACATCCTCTTTTGATGTTTGTGATTTTAAAAATTTGAGAACAATCTTTGAATATCTTCCTGAAAATGGGAAAGATTCCTTTGTGTCAAATAGAATTCGAATGGTTGTTGAATATGTAATCGCTAAAACTTCTGGAAAGCGCGGGCTTTTGAAAACTGCAAAAATGTGGCGAAAATCAGCTCAACTGGATAATTATGAAATTCAAAATGATGAAGATAAAGTTACAGCTCGTGAAGTTTATGATTTAGTTGCCTATTTAAAAACTCTTGCAAACGAACTCGAAGATAAAGAAATATCAAAAGCAATTTGCGAAAGTGCAGATAACGTTTTACAAAGAATTCAATTGTAATAAAACTTTAAAAATCGAGATCTGTCCCTGCTCGTGCCGTAAATTGGCACTCCGATGAGCATTTAGTTTGGCACGAGCTGCGAGTTTTGGCAATCTTAATACGTCTTTTACAATTGAAATACCGCTTATGCCAAAACTCAAAAAACATTGTGTTTAAAAAATCGAGGTCTGTCCCTGCTCGTGCTAAATACTGGAATTCCAATATACATTTAGTTTGGCACGAGCTGCGAGTTTTGGCAATTTTAATACGTCTGTTACAATTGAAATACCACTTATGCCAAAACTCAGAAAACATTGTGTTTTTATGTAAGGTCTGTCCCTGCTTGCGCTGTAAACTGGCACACCGATGAGCATTTAGTTTTGCACGAGCTGAGAACTGAAACCTCTTTGTGTGTTTAATTAGTACAAATCAGGCAAAACAGGGACAGACCTATTAAAACGCATATATCATATAAAAAAAACTTTATTTTTATACTTTGATGTAGTATAATTAAATTTGTCTATTTTTTAGGAGGTGTGATAACAATTACGTTCGTGTAATTTTATCACAAGTTTGCGTTGCAAACTTAATTATCAACAACTGTTTCTCATTTCATTACGGAACAGTGAAAAAAGTCAATCGATTGTTGAAACAATCTTCTTGACTTTTTTTATTGGAGTGTAAGATAAAAACCGCTAAAATTGCGCGGCATTTTATCTTACCCAAAGTTTGCGTTGCAAACTTAATTATCAACAACTGTTTCTCATTTCATTACGGAACAGTGAAAAAAAAGTCAATCGATTGTTGAAACAATCTTCTTGACTTTTTTTATTGGAGAAGCTATGACCGAAGTTTACGAAAACAATGAAAATAATGAAAGAAAATTAAAAAAGAAAAAATATAAAAGCCTTTATCGTAGAATCATCACTGATACACTTTTAATTTCCATTTTTGGCTGTTTTGTCGTTGTGCTGGTTTTGAATAATATTGCAGGAAGGTCTCTTAAAAAAGTAAATAGAGAAAATCTTGAAAAGTCTGTTCCTGCTATCATGACTGTAATCGAAGATGAAAAAAACTCCCTTAAAAGTACTGCAATTTATGCGCAGAATAATTTTGAGCTTTTGGCAAAATCAGATTCGCTTACTATTAATGAAATCAATAATTTTGTAAAAGAATTTGAATTGTATGGTGCAATTTACAGTGATAAATCTGGGAATGCAATTGAAACTTTTGGAAAAAGTACAAAAATTTTGAGTGATGCAGAAGAACAGTCTATAAAAGCTGCAAGTTCTGATCCAAAGGTTTTTGTCTCGGTAAAAGATGGCGAAATTCTTTTTGTAACTTCCATTGATTTTATGGGTAATGTCCTGACTTTGGAAATGGAATTCAGTAGTCTTACGACTTTGGAAAAATATGCAACATTGATGTCGTGCGTTCTTACAGTTTTTATCGACGATTTGAGGGTTGAAACTACAATCAAAGACGAAAAAGGCAATTATCTTGTAGGAACTACTTTAAATAACGAAGAAATCTATAAAGAACTCTATACAAAAAAACAAACTTATCGTGGTGATAATGTAATCAATGGCGTAGATTACATTTCTGTTTATCTTCCTATTCCAAATAATGATAATAAAAATGCAGCTCTTTTTATGGGAATTTCTGTTGAACACGTAAAAGTAATTAAAAAAGAAATTTCCTCAGCTTTGATTCCTTCTGTGATTTTCATTATTTTTGAAATCATTTTTGTGATTATGCTTTTGTTTGCAAAACTTGTGATGAAACCTCTTGGAAAAACAGGAAAAGCTTTTGAAATTTTAAACGGTCAGTCAGGTGTTTCTGATTTGACTATCCGCATTGATTCTAAAAATAATGATGAAATCGGAAAAATTACGTCTGAAATCAACGTGTTTATTGCTGCTCAGCAGAATTTACTTGGTGATGTAAAAAATGCAAACGATTCATTGAAATCAATTGGAGAAAGTCTTGCTTCAAGTTCTCAGCAATCTGCCAGTGCAATTTCTCAGATTATGGCTAACATTGAAAGTGTAAATAATTCTGTAGAAAAACAGACAATGGCTTTGCAGAATGTTCAAGAAAGATTGCTTCAGAACCGCGAAAATGCAGCAAGTCTTGAAGAATTGATTGAAAAACAATCAGAAGGAATCAGTGAATCTTCTGCTGAAATTGAAGAGATGATAGGTAATATCAATTCTGTTACTCAAAATGTTGGCAAAATGTCAATGGAATACAGCGAGTTGATTTCTATCACTGAAAATGAAAAAGCACGTCAGAATAGTGTCGCTCAGCAGATTGCAGAAATGGCACAACAGTCTCAGCATTTGACAGATGCAAACAATGTTATTTCTCAGATTGCTTCTCAGACAAACCTTCTTGCAATGAATGCAGCTATTGAAGCAGCTCATGCTGGTGAAGCTGGAAAAGGATTTGCAGTTGTTGCCGATGAAATCAGAAAACTTGCAGAAAATTCAGGCACTCAATCTAAGGCAATTAAACAGGAACTTGATCAGCTTACAAATGCAATCGCTGAAGTTGTAAATAATTCTTCACTTCAAGTAAAAGGATTTGAGAATATCATGGCAAAAGTTTCATCTACTGATGTTCTTGTTGATCAAATAAACGTAGCTATGAAAGAACAGCATACTGCTTCTGAACAGGTTCTTATTGCATTAAGAAATATTAATGATGCATCTTTGAAAGTTCAGGAAACTTCTAAAGAAATGGCAACTGCTGTTGAAGCTGTGGGTGAAGCTACTCAAAATCTTACACAGATTGCCGATACTGTTTCGGGCAGTATGGAAGAAATGCAGTCAGGTGCAAAGGAAATTAATTATTCTGCTCAAAATGTTTCTGACATGGCAATAAAAACTATGGATAACATTTCCAAAATGTCGGAAGTAGTTTCTATGTTTAAGTTGCAATAAAATCAAATAAAAAAATTGCAGTCTGATAATTTATGGAAATCGCATTAGTTTATTTTTTTTGTGATTTCCATAAATTGTTTTATAAAAAGTGAGATTTTGCAGGTTTAGTTTACGCGGAGAAAAGAGGAAATGAAGCATTATAAATGGTATCAAATCTCACTGATTGTTTTGTTCAGCATTTTTGTCAACTTTCTTGGTCGTTATTTTGCGGATACTTTCCAATTGCCTTTGTGGCTTGATTCTTTTGGTACTTTTTTAACATCTTATATTCTTGGTCCTGTCTGCGGAAGTATTGTTGGCGTGTCAGGAAATGTAATTCACGGTATTTCACATCCAGTTTCTTTTGCTTATGCTTTATCTTCCATAGCGATTAGTATAACTGTCGGTTATTGTTCCAAAAAAGGCTGGCTTAAAACTCTGTTGAAAACTATGAGTCTTGCCATGCTAGTAACGGTTATCTGTTCGTTTATGTCATGTCTTGTTGATATTATTTTTTATGATGGAAAAATTGGTAATATCTGGGGACAGGCAGTATCCGACTATTTTGAAACTATTGGAGTTTATTTCTTTTTCAGAGTTTTGCTCGGTCAGTTTTATGTTGATTTTCTTGATAAAGTTGTCACTGTTTTGCTTTTGCATTTTTCCATAAAACTTTACAAAAAATTGAGTTTAAATCTTCCAAATTTCCTAAAACCATTAAACGCTTCCTCTGTTTTAGTGATTTTATTTTCAGGTTTTCTTTTTTTGATTCCATCTGAGCTGTCAGCCGAAAATTACAATTCTATTGAAAAAAAAGATTATAATTCTTTTATCAGAACTGTTTACAACAAAGAAAATGGACTTCCAAGTGGAAAAACAAATGCAATTGCTGAAACAAGAGATGGTGTTTTGTGGATTGGAACTTATGAAGGTCTTTACAGATTTAACGGAAATGAATTTAAATTCATGGATAATCTGGATTCTATAAAAACTGTGCGTTGTCTTTTTGTTGATAACGAGAACAGACTTTTTGTAGGAACAAACGATGAAGGCATTTCTGTTTTAATTAATGAAAAAGTTACTGGCATTTTGGATGAAGATTCTGGTTTACCGAATAATTCTGTCAGATGCATCACACGTGGAACAAATAATCTTTATTATGCAGGTACTTCGGGAGCAATGGCAGTTCTTTCAATTGAAGATGGACTAAAAGTAAAAAAAACTTTTCCGCAGATTGAAGGTGCTGTCCGCGTTGAAGCTGATGAAAATGGGAATATTGCTGCGGTAACTTATGATGGAAAAATTTTTATCTTAAATGGAACGCAAATCATCAAAATTATAAATAACGATTTTTTCACTTCGCTGGCTTTTTCAAATGATGGAGTTTTGTATGCTGCAACTGAAAACAGCATCATCAGAAAGTTTAGAATAGAAAAAAATGATGGTGTTTACAATGTTATTCCCGTAGATTTTGGAAATGATATTGTTTGTCCGGAATTACGTCATATAAATTCGCTTTATTTTTATTATGATGTGCTTTTTGTAGCTGCCGACAATGGAATTGGATATTTTTATGGTCAAAATTTTCATAAAATCGAGTCTGGCAGTTTTAATAATTCTATTGACAATATTCTGATTGATTTTCAAGGAAATTTATGGTTTACGTCATCAAGACTTGGACTTTTGAAAATGTGTAAATCGCCATTTTCTGAAGTTTATCTTTCTGCTGGATTTCAGGAAGTGGTTGTAAATTCAATTACAAGTTTTGAAGGACTTTTATATTTTGCAACTGATGAAGGATTGTCGGCAGTTGACCGTAAAACTGGCAAAGCTGTTTCAAATGAATTAACTGAATATTTGAATAAGGTCAGGATTCGTTGTCTTTTGACTTCCAGCGATAACTGCTTGTGGATTTGTACGAAATCAAAAGGACTTTTATGTGTTGATTCAAGTGGAAAAATCACCAGACTTGTTCCAAATCATCAGACAAGGGTTGTAAAAGAGCTCTCTGATGGAACTATAGTTGTGGGTGCAAATGATGGAATTGGCTTTATAAAAGATTTTAAAATAATCAATTGGTTTTCTGATACTGATGGTCTTGAAAATCCTATGATTTTAACGATTAATCAAACAAAAGATAATATTGTTTATGCGGGAACGGATGGTGGCGGCATTTGTGTTTTCAAAAAAATCAACGATGAGTGGAAATTAGAACGAATTTTGAACCGCAAAGACGGATTAAGTTCAAATATAATTCTGCGTACTATAAATGATTTTGACGGTTCAATTGAAACTGGGAACTTTTTTGCAGTCACAAGCAACGGGATTTGTTACATTGTTCCATCTGGCAATGAATATCAAATCAGATATTTGACAAATTTTCCTTACACAAATAATTATGATATGGTGATTTCCAAAAATAAGTCTGTTTTTGTGTTGGGTAGTGCCGGTATTTTTGAGGTTAACAGAGATGCACTTTTGTCAGATGAAAAACTGGAATACCAGCTTTTGGATTTAAAAAAAGGTTTGCGCGGTTCGTTGACGGCGAATTCCTGGAATTATATTGATGAGAATAATAATCTTTATCTTTCGTGTGATTCTGGTGCAAGCCGTATAAATTTAACCACTTTTGATAAAGATGATAATTCATATCGAATCCAATTGAAATCAGTTTTAATTGACGATGAATATTATTATCTGCAAAAAGATACTCCATGCATCATTTCACCTGAAAAAGAACGTTTGGAAATTTTTCCTGAAGTCATAAATTATTCAATCAGTAATCCCCTTTTGAGTGTTTATCTTGAAGGTGTTGATGAAAAACCTCAGATTATTCCGCAGAAATCGCTTACAAGTTTTGTTTACACTCACATTAAACCGGGTGCGTATAATTTTCATATTGGTATTTTAAATGATAAAGGAACAAACGTTGTTGAAGAATCTGTTTACGTTTTTATAAAGCAGTCGCATTTTTATGATTACTGGTGGTTTAAGTTTTATATCATTATTGTTTTGGCTATTGCAATTGCATGGCTTACCTGGTATTTAACTTTTAATATTCAAAGCAAGAGAATTGAAAAACAGCAGAAAGAAATTGATGTTTTTAAAAAGCAGGTAAGGATGGTAAATGAAACAATTTTTGCCATTGCAAATTCGGTGGAGGCTCGAGATAAAAGCACAGGTCGTCATTCGTTGAGAGTGGCAGATTATTCTGTTTTGATTGCAAAAGAAATCGGCTATTCTGATTTGGAACTTGAAAATCTTCATAAAATTGGACTTTTGCATGATATTGGAAAAATTGGTGTTCCGGATTCTATTTTAAATAAACCGTCAAAATTGACTGACGAAGAATATCAGATTATGAAAACGCATGTGAATATTGGCGGCGAGATTTTAAAAGATTTTACACTTGTTCCGAATGTTGCAGAAGGTGCAAAGTATCATCATGAACGTTTTGATGGAAAAGGATATCCAAATGGACTGAAAGGTGAGGAAATTCCGTTGAATGCAAGAATTATTGGAATTGCTGATGCTTTTGATGCTATGACGGCAAACCGTGTTTACAGAAAAGCGCAGAATTTGTCTTATGTTGTGGATGAACTTAAGCGTTGTAAAGGCAGTCAATTTGATCCAGTTCTTGTTGATGTACTTTTGAAATTAATCGAAAATGATAGAATAACAATTGAGGTTACAAGCTAGTTTGAGGGAAATTATGAGGTTAAAAAAATATCTTGTTGCGCTGATTACGGCTTTGTTTTCAATCTGTGTGATTTGGAGTATCAATAAGTTTCTGATTCAAGTTCCTCAGGAAGAAGTAATTAAAGTTGGTTTTGTGTATATTTCTGACGAAGCTACAGCCTATACAAATAATTTTTGTCGTTCTCAGCGAGAAATTGAAAATATTTTTGGATCAAAAATCCAGACTATTGCAAAATATAATATCCCTGACACTGAAAATAAAGTAAAAAGTGCAGTGAGTGATTTAGTCAATCAAGATTGTAAACTAATTTTTTCTACGAGTTATGGTTATGGTCAGTTTGTAAAGGAATTGGCTCAGCTTTATCCTGAAGTGCAGTTTTGTCAGGCAACGTGCGATAATGCAAATCAAGAACCTGTTATTTCAAATTATCACACTTTTATGGGAAGAATTTTTGAAGGAAGATATATTTGTGGAGTTGTTGCAGGATTAAAACTTCTGGAACTTTTGCAGGCAGGAAAAATTAATAGCAATAATTTTGAAGTTGGTTATGTAGCGGCTTTTCCTTATCCAGAAGTGATTTCTGGTTTTACAGCTTTTTATCTGGGTGTACAAAGTATCATTCCTGGGGCTAGAATGATAGTCAGATATACAGAAACTTGGGGTGATTATCTTACAGAAAAAAAATGTGCGCAACAGCTTATTGATGAAGGTTGTGTTATCATTGTACAACATTCTGATACTAGTGGTCCTGCTGTTGCCTGCGAAGAAGCCTTTGTTAAAGATAAAAAAATTGTTTATCATGTGGGATATAATCAAACAATGTCTGATGTTGCTCCAACCACTTCGTTAATTTCTTGTCGCATTAACTGGACTCCATATCTTGAGCGTGCAGTCAGTGCAGTAATCGATGGAAAAAGAATTGAATCTGTTGTGAAATCAAAATTAAAAGGAAATGACAGTTCTTTTGGATTTGACAAAGATTGGGTTGAAATTCTTGGAACAAATAGAATAATCGTATCGCCTCAGATGTCAAAAGAAATAGAAAAACTTAAAAAGCAGTTTAAAAATGGAAGTATTACAGTTTTTAAAGGTGATTTTATTGGTGTAAATCCTTTTGATGAAAATGATGTTTGGAACTTGAACACACCTTTTTATGAGAATAAAGAAAAAAGTGCTCCTTCTTTTAATTATATTTTACAGGATTGCATTATTGTCCGCGAGTAAACATAGTTTTTGAAAAACTTTGTTAAAAACGCGGACAAATTCACAAAATCTTAAATTCTGATGATTCTTGAGTGTGTAAGGATTTCATTTCCTTCTTCAGTGATGAGGACATCGTTTTCCAGTCTGCAGCCGCCAATTGTTTCATCGTAAAGTCCAGGTTCGCAAGTTAATATCATTCCTGGTTGAAAAGTCAGCAGTGAGTCTGTTTTTGTGCTGACACGTGGAAATTCGTGAATTTCAAGTCCTATTGCGTGCCCCAAAGTGTGAGGCATTTTTCTTTTTTCTTTTGCAAAAATCATTTCGGCTGCTTTTGCAGCTTCACAAATTGGTTTTCCTGGTGCATAAAGTTTTACACATTCATCATAAACTTTTTGGACGAGAGCAAGCTGTTTTTCCTGTTCTTCTGTGAGTGGACCTTGAGCAATTGTGACAGTCTGGTCGCTTGTGTAGCCGTTGTAAACTACACCAAAATCTAAAATTGAAAGACCTTGTGCCGGCCATGGATTTGCAGTGTAGCCGGGGAAAGCGTGAATTGCAAAACTTCTGGAGGGACCTGCAGCAAGAGTATCAAAACCTGTGTGCTGGCATCCATTTTCGCGCAGCATTTTTTCTATCAAAAGTGCGACATCAGTTTCTGTTTTAATTTTTCCAGTTTTTATTTGGTTTTCAATTGCATCTAAAATCAAATCACCTATTCGGCATGCTTCTTTTGTACATTCAATTTCGTATTCGTCTTTTATTAGCCGGCAGTCAGTCACAAATTTGTGAGCGCCATATTCACTGCAGCGGCAGGTAAAATTATTCAACTTGTCAATAAATTTCAGATATTCGATGTAAGTTAGATATGGCGGAAGTTCAATTCGTTCAAATTTTGCTTTCGAAGTGTTGCTTGAAAGAACTGCTTTGAGAGCATCGTATTTGTCATTTGAATATCGTGTATATGGAATGATTTTATCACAAAAAGCATTCAATTTTGCAAGATTTTCGTCCCAAGGAATCAAAATGGAATAACCAGTATTGTAGATTATTAAAATTGCATCGTTCGCCATATTTGAATAATATGCAAGATTTGGGTCACGGTGTTCTTCTGCATCAATGAAAACACAGGCGCCTATTTCATTTTGAGTTAAATAGTCAGCCAAAACATTACGTCTAGTTTTAAAAACTGTTTCCAATTCTTTTTTTGAATATTCTTTCATATTTTTTTTCATTACTCCCAGTTGAAGATTTAGTTTGCAACGTAAATATTTTTACAATTAAATATGCAAGTCAGATTTTTGAGATTATTCATCCTTTTTTTGATTTTACCTTTTTGATAATCGTATGAATGATTTCATCTTTCGTGATGATAAGTTCCGCAATTCCAATTGCTGCAAATAACAATGCAGTCAAAATCACAGGAATTCCATAACTTATAATTCTGGAATTTCCGTCAAACAAATTTACAAGCAAAGAATGAACAAAATAACTTGGAATTGCTGCGATTATCGAATAAACAACCATTTTTAGAATGTAGCCGAGTGTCTGAAAAATCACCTTGCGAATGGTAAACGAACTAAGTTTTTTCATAAAAATAAAAAGAAAAAGTGTGTTGACGAAACTGGCTAGAGTGAGTGCCAGAGCAATTCCATTTCCTCCAAAAGGATGTACAAAAGCTAAAGCCAGTACAATGTTTGCCCCAAAACTTATGATTCCAGCCAAAGTCGGTAATTTTGTGTTGCCTTGTGCATAAAAAGCTGGTGAAATAATTCTGTTGAGTGCGATAAAAAGCAATCCCGCAATGTGAAAACGAAATTCGCCAAGAGTGAGTGCAACTGAATCATCATCAAAACTTTTTGATTTATATAGAAGAGAAATTAATTCTTTTCCGGTGACAAGCGAATAGGCAGTTACTGGAATGGAAATAAGAGTCATGATTTTGATAGCTTGAATGAGCATTTTATTAAAATCATCCCATTTTTGACTGTTTGCAAGCCCGCTCAAATCTGGCAGAATGACAGTTCCTATGGAAACTGCAAAAATTCCAAGAATCAATTCTTGAAGACGCAGACTGTACTGAAGACTCGATGCAATGCCATCTCCAGCTCGATTTGCGAGAGAAGTGGAAACCACGTCGTTCAATTGGTATGCTGCCATTCCTATAATTGTCGGAACTACGAGTGCAATTACTTTTTTTGTGCCGGGATTTGAAAATGTTTTTTTGAGCGAAGTAAAGCAGATTTTCCAGCCTGTTTTTCTGACAAAAGGCCACTGAAAAAATGCCTGCACACAACCTCCAAGAATTACACCAATCGACATTGCTCTTGCAGGATTTTCTGTGAACGGAGCAAGTGCGTAAGTTGCAATAATCACAATTGCATTAAATAAAACCGGCGTAAATCCTGATGGAGCAAAAATTTTACATCCGTTAAGAATTCCTTGAAAAAAAGCAGCGATGGAAATTACAAAAAGATAAGGAAACATAATCCTTGTCAAAATCGTGATTTCATCTTTTTTTAAAAGCCATGCCTGAAGCTGCATTGTGTAGTCGGCAGCATTTATGTCAGTTGGTTTTTTGCAGAAAAGCGGCATAAAAAGCGGAGTGATGATAATTCCAATCACAACAACACAAGCTGTCAAAAAAGAAACGAGCGTAAACGTTGCTTTCAGAAATTCTTGAGTGGAATTACGGTTTTCTAGAGAATCATCTTTTTCCAGATAAGATTTGAAAGTCGGGATAAAAGCAACAGAAATTGCATTTTCGGCAAAAAGACGTCGAAACAGATTCGGAATCATGAATGCGGTGGAAAATGCGTCGGCGTGCATACTCGTACCTAAAAAAGAAGCTTTTGTCATCTCGCGTAGCAATCCCATGATGCGTGAAGCAAAAGTCATGAGTGAAAGTACAAGCCCTGACTTAACAATAGATTTTTTTTGTTTTTCATTTTTTTCAGAATTATCAGTTTTTGTCATATTTTCTATTATTGTTCCTTATAAAACGCTTTTAAATGGTAACATTTAAATGTGGATATTTAAATGGGGACAGACCTCTAAAGACGGGGACAGACCTCTAAATGTGTAAATCAAAAAAACTCAACATTTGAACAATGAACAATTTTACATAAATCATAATAAAAAAATTGTCAAATTTGTTCAATTCATTTATAATAATTAAATCAATTTTTAAAAAATATTATAAATGTGTTGTTGATTAAAAAAAGTTTGGAGGTTTAAATTGTCCAGGAAAACAAGGCTTTTTTCTAAAGTCGGCAAAACCAGAATTATCCCTATTGGGTTAAAAATTCTTTTGATTTTTATTTGTTTGATTTTACTTTCAAATTTTGCAACGAATTACATTTCGCTACAGCTTAGTCAGCGCCAGCTTATCAATTTGAACAATACAATTATGGTTGAACAACTCAAAGAACTGTACAACAATGCAACAAATCAATTTCAAATATTCACTTATTCAAATAATAAAAATGAATGTATGGAATCGATGAAAAAAGTTGCCTCAGCTGGTTTTACAAATCCAAACAGTGTTGCACTTTCTGTTCGCATAGACGGAAATATGGGGTTTGTCGTTTCAAATAACAGGGATTCCATTTGGAGCAAGTTTTCTGATTTAGATGCACTTGTTGAAATGAATAATCGCCTGGCGGATGGAATAAGCGAAGGCTCCATCAATTTTAGAAGTATCGACGGCGATTATATTGGTGTTTATAAATATCATGAAGATTGGGAAACTTATATTATCCGGGGTGAAAAACGTTCTGACATTTCAGAAAATAATTTGAAAATCTTCATTTATATATCTTTAATGATTGTGGGATTAACTTTGATTTTTATAGTAATTGGCTACATCATTTTGGAAAAAGAATTTTCTACTCTCAAGTCGTTTACTTCAGATTTAATACGAATGCAGAAAAACAAACGGCTTGAATTAATTGACCTTTCTAAAGCTTCAAATGATGATGTAACTTACATGGCGGCTTCGTTTAATTCTCTTTCAACTCAAGTAAACAGTCTCCTTGGAACATTCCAAAAATTCGTTTCCAAAGATATTGTTGCAAAAGCCTATTCTGGACAAGATGTTGGGCTTGAAGGAAGTCAGGAAGAATTGACAATGCTGTTTTCTGACGTAAAAAGTTTTACTTACAGAACAGAAACTTTGGGAAATGACATCATCGAAGTTTTAAATGTTCATTATAATCGCGTAATTCACAATGTCCACGAAAATTCAGGTATTGTTGGTTCGATTATTGGTGATGCAATTCTTGCGATTTATGGTACGCTAGAATCAAAAATGTCCAAATCTTACAACGCTATCCGTTCTGCATGGGATATTACTCATGCCACTGCATCTTTGCGACAGTCTATGATTGTTCGTCGTGAAGAAATTGAAAAAACTCGAAAACTCACAGAATCTGAAGAAAGAGTTTTCAAAGCTGTTATGGTAGATGTAGGGGTCGGAATTGACGGTGGAAATGTATTTTATGGAACAATCGGAAGAAATGATATTTCAGATCCGCGCCAATCTCACATGGCAAACACTGTTATCGGAGATACTGTTAACTCGGCTTCCCGTTTGGAAGGTCTGACCCGCATTTATCATCTGCCGGTTATTGTTTCAGAATATGTAAAAAATGAAGTTCTCAAAGAAAGCGCTCGATATAGATTTTTTGAAATTGATACTGTTCAAGTAAAAGGCAAAACAGAAGGTAAAAAAATATTTTTCCCGTTTGATACAAATGAAATGGATGACAGTCTTCTTGTTAAGTTTGCAATTTTTGAAGAAGGGCTTTCTGCATATTACAAAGGAGATTGGAAATCGGCTAGAAAACTTTTCAAAGAAGCTGATTTGGATGTAACTCAAGTTTTCCTTGAAAGAATGGGACTTAGAAGTGCCCCTGAAAATTGGAGTGGAATATGGACAATGACAACAAAATAAACGAAGAAAACCTTGTTTTGAACGATAAAAATGAAATTCATCAGGAAGTAATGCTCTTTTTAGGTGAAGAACTTGAAAATATTCACAAAAGTTCTAAGGGACAGACCTATGATATTGAAGAAGAGTATGGAAAAACAAAAAAACACAAATCACCTTTTGTAACTTTGATTCTTATAAGCTGTTTTGTGGTTGTGATAGGAATTTCTTTTATGATTCATAAAATTGTTTCTGTAAAAAATTCTGAAATTCAAGTAAATCTTCAAAAATTTGATGATTTGAATTTAAAAGGACTTTTGGATACTGTTTCGTCTGCGCAGAATAATTATGATAATGCTGTAAAAACAAAGACAACAATTGAAGCAAATATGGAAGCGAAACTGAAAAGCGCATCTGAAAGTTATGAAAATGAGCTTTTTGTTCTTGAATCATTGAAACTTTCAAAATCTCAATATAACGAAAGACTTGAAGAATTAAAAAATCAATATAATGAGAGTGTGATTGAAATTCATAAAGAATTTGATGAGTCTATAGCCCAGTCAGAAAAACAGATTCAAGAGTACAAAAAACAACTTGCAGAATTTGATACAGCAAAAATTGAAGCGGCACGTGAGCAGGAAAAAGCTTTGAACAGTGAACGCCAGCTTAGAAAACTCGAAACTGAAAAACTTACCAAAAAGTATGAAGACAGAATTGCCGAAATTAATAATTCTATGGAAGAAATGCGCCTCAAAAACAATGAAGAAATGCGCAGAACTGTAATGGAAGTTACAAATAAATATCAGGCAGAAATTGATACTTTGGATCCGCAATTGAACGATGAAAATGCAAACATTATCATCCAGGAAGTGAGTATGTATGAAGCTGATAATTTTGCAGGAAAAAAATTGCTTGCCGAAGTTGAAATCGATTCAGAAAAAGTAAAAAATGCAGTCAATACTTATCAAAATCTTTATGATGAATATGATTATATTGATAAAACCGTTGCATCCATCCCACAGAAAAAATCAATTCCCCAGTATGTAAAAACTTCAAGAACTCTTGTAAATTCAATGGGTGAAACATTTTATAATACAACAATGGCGCTTTATGACGAAACTGTGGAATTGAACCGGGAAATTGAATACCAGAATGAAATAATAGAAGGCAAAAATCAAGAAATCAAAAAAATAAATGCAGATTTTGAAATTGAACGAAAAAATATTACTAAAGAGCATCAGAATGAATTGGAAAATCAGCAGATAGAATATGAAGAAACGCTTGCTTTTTTGATGGGTGTACAGAATACAAGTGCAATTATTTTGGGATTAAATAATAAACCGATATACACAGAAAAAAATCTAACAGAAGAAGAAATTCAACAGGAAATTCAAATCCGTTTTGATACAAAAAAGGCAGAACTAGAAACTCAAAAAGAAAATGCATGGCAGAATTATCTTGCTCAAAATACAGATGATGAAAATCAAAGTGAAACATCTGACTCTGCCGAAAATGATAATGAAAATGAAAATCAAAGTGAAGCTTCTGACTCTGCCGAAAATGATAATGAAAATGAAAACAAGAACGAAAAATTACCGGAACAGCTGGAATCAAATGAACTAAATATAAATAATGAAGATTTGCAAAACGAAAAGAAAGAGCAGGAGTTTGTGTTTGAAATGCCTTCAGAAGAAGAAATTCTTGAACAAGTGCGTGCTCAAGTTCCGTTGACGAAAACTGTTACTGAATATCTGACAGAAATTGAAGTTTTTGTCGCTCCACGTGCTCGATATTTGATAACACAAGAAGGTGCAAATGCAGAAATAAAATCTGCAAAACCAATAAAAGGAAAAATTTTCAAAACAGACGATGGAAGATTTGTGTTTGAATTTTCACCAGATAAAAATGGTGTCATACCTGCTGTAAATCTTGAAGAAATCAATAAAGGAATGCCAGTTAAAATTCTGTCAAAATAATTCTTTTTGATTTATATATTCGAGTTCTACTTATGAATTACTCTGTTTTTGCCGATAATTGCAAATATGGAAGATTCTAATTTTGTACAGGAATTGCAGGTTGCAATCAATAAAAAAACAGACTGGTTCAATTCTACTCGTTTACAAGACTTAGTTACTCAATATAGGTTGAAATATACGTGCATCCATAATCTATATGATAATATGGTCAAAAAGAATGTTATTATTCCAGATCCATATAGATTGGATAAAAAGATTTCAAAAATTGTAATTCCTCCAAGAGATGGATTTTCAGATTCAGAAATGTCAAAAGTGTTTGGTGAACGTTTCTCTGAATATGAAATGATGCTGGATTTCATTACAACCTACATGCGTTTTTCTGTTGATAATCTTAATATAGTAAATGTAAAAAAACTTATTGAATTTAACCACTTTTTTGATTGGAAAAATATTTCTGCAAACAGTACTGATTCAAATACGCATGCTTTTTCTATATGTATAGCAACAATAAAGAACGGTGCTCCAAGTGTTGTTCAAAGTATGATTTCAGACAGCATTTCCAAAGCTTGTGCAGCAGCAGAAGAAATTGAAAAAATATTAAAAGAATATAGTGTTTTTCAGAGAGAATTATATAAAACAAGTATTCGTACCAATTTATTCTCTCATCCTGAATTTAATAAGGAAAAGGCTTTTTCTTCTGCAGAAAATGAAATGGCGGAAATAAGAAAACTTTATACAAAGGTTTTTGGCAAGCAGCCTTTCTATTCAGATTTGATTACAGAAATCATAGATGAGGATTTGAGTGCTGATGCTCCAAAAAAACGTGAAAAAGTTTTAGAAAGACTTCAAATAAAAGTTACAAATTCCTCTTCCAGTATAAAAAAGAAAAAAACGGTAAATTCAAAAGATATGATTATGGCAGCCGTACAGGCTATTGGTGGAGTTGCTCCTTCTTTGGCTCAGATTCATCAGAAAGTTGATGAGAATTTTACACTTTTGTTTACAAAAAAACAGAATCTGTTCGCACGATTGATTTCAGCTTTGAAAAAATCTTTTAAAATCAAAGATAAACCAAAAATCTGCAACATTCCTATAAAAGATGCTAAAACTGGCAGTGAACGCTATCAAAAAATTGATGTTTCTGAGTTTTTGCTTGATCTTGTGAAAAAAGAACACATTTTAAACGGAATTGCAACACGGCAGATGGAATATTCGAAAATTGAACATTCCAGTGAAGAAGCAATTCTTTCTTTTGTGAATAAACAGATTTCTCAAATTCAGTCACTTTTTACTGTTTTAAATTCTCTTGACGTATATTTTAAAAATAATGTAGAAACTTCATTGCGACCAAAAGTGCGGGGCATGCAGATTGAACTTTCTTCCATGAGAAATTCTATCGTGAATGCAAATAAAAAACGTGGTGAATATGCGAGTTTTAAAGAGGAATATGAACAAATGCAAAAACTTGGAATTAAAGATGATGAATAAACACAAACAAAAAAAAATGCTTTCAGTTTTTTTGATGATTTTGGCAGGTATTGCCCAGCTGACAGCAAATGATGATTCTAATGATTTTTCTTATGAAGAAAAATGTTTTACGATAGTAGAGTCAACTCAGAAACACGAACTAAATCCTCAAATTACTACAAATTCGCATGATTCTACTATTTTAAATGGACTTTTTGAAGGACTTTTTTCGTATAATCCTGTCACGCTTGAACCATTTCCTGCAATTGCCATAGATTACAGAATTTCTAGAGATAAAAAACGATGGACTATAACAATTCGTGAAGATGCAAAATTTTCAAATGGAGAAAAAATTACTGCGCAGAGTGTTCGTGAGTGTTGGCTTAGACTTTTGTCAACTCCAAATGCCCCTTACGCATCTTTGCTTGACATAATTCGAGGAGCAAAAGAGTTTAGAAATGGAACTGGAAGTGAGCAGGATGTGGGAATTTATGCTGCCAGTGAAACAAAACTTTCTATTTATCTGACAAAACCTGCAAATTATCTTGCAAAAGTACTTTGCCATTCTTCTTTTTCGATTACTCATTCTGATTTAAATGTTTATAGCGGACCATTTCAACTGAAATCTGTAATAAACGGGATATATATAATTGAAAAAAATCCGTATTATTGGGACAGTAAAAATGTTTTTATGGAAAATGTTTTTTTTGTTCAAAGTGATGATGCAGAAGAAAATGTGTATTTATACAATACAGGAAATGCTGATTGGGTTTCGGCTAACATTAATTCTGAAAAAATTATAGATAAGGATGCTCTTCAGATTAATGCAGAGTTTGCTACAATGTATTACTTTTTTAAGGATTCATCTAAAAAACAGGCAGATTTTGTGAGCGAAAATGGTAAAAATGTCTGGGATTATCCAGAATTCAGAAATGCTGTTTTGGAGGCAGTTCCATGGGATGTTTTTAGAAAGAATGCAAATGTTCCTGCTACTACTTTTGTCTATCCGCTTACTGGTTATCCAGCGGTGGAAGGATTCTCTTATACAGATGAATTTGAAGCTTCTTTGAAGATGAAAGAAGCGCGCCAAAAATATGACATTCCGCAGGAACAGATTTTGATTTTGGATTTTTTGATTACAAAATATACACTTTCTGATGAAGCAAAACAAGCTTTCTGTGATGCACTTTTGCCGCTCGGAGTAGAACTGAGGTTTACGGAAGTTAATCCTTATTCATATCTTGCGGAAGTGGGAAAATCAAATGCAGATTTATTTGCTTACAATTGGATTGGAGATTTTGCTGATCCTCTTGCTTTTCTTGAGCTTTTCAGAAGCGATTCTTCTTTGAATGATTCGGGCTGGAAGAATGAGCAATTTGATGCTCTTTTGGATAAGGCTGCTGTAGTTTCTGCAAATGAGAGATTGGAACTTCTGGCACAGGCTGAAAATATTCTGCTTGATTCGGGAATGATTATTCCGATTATGCATCCAGTTTGTTTTAATGTGATTGATTCAAAAGAAATAGGCGGCTGGTATTCAAATGCTTTTGACGTTCATCCTTTGAAGTATATTTATAGAAAGAAAAACCAAAATTTAAATAATATGTCAAAAAGTAACGTAATTTGATTCTTTGTGGCAAGGATAGTAGCCCCTGCGAAGCAGTCCACTGGACTGAGCGAAGCGAGGGAAGCGGATGAGCGGTAGCGAAGGGCGAATAGCCTGTTTTTGGTTGGTTTGATTCCTGAATGTAATTGAAGCAAGTAATGATTAAACGAGGTCTGTCCCTGGCTTGTAAAACGAGGTCTGTCCTTGGCTTGTGTTATTATTTGTCACACCCAAAAAAACTATAGTTAACACAAGCCGCGAGTTTTGGCGGCTTATTAAGTTACATTAAAAAAAAGTTCTATATCAGCCAAAACTCAGGAAAAATTTTGTTTAAAACAAGGTCTGTCCCTGTGTAATCTAAGGAAGCAAACTAACCAAAAGCCACCCAAATTACAAAAAATGATTTCGAAATTTGAGTTTATAAATTTATAAAAGAATTTTATATGTTCTCAGAATTGAAAAACCTTGCAAATAGGTCTATAATAATAGGGCAATTAAATCAAATGGCTGAAATAGCGCCATTTGATTTAATTTAGAGTTTCTAACGAAACTCTCTTATTAAACTGTTCGCTTGTCGCGAACGAATTACACTCCTCGAAAGTCGAAACTTTCTTCGTCGTGTAATTTTAAGGGCTTTTAAATCAAATGGCTGAAATAGCGCCATTTGATTTGATTTAGAGTTTCTAACGAAACTCTCTTATTGAACTGTTCGCTTGTCGCGAACGAATCATAACTTTTCGAAAGTTGAAACTTTCTTCAAGGTTATGATTTTTATTGAATTTTTTATTTAGGGGCATTTTTTATGGTAATTCTAACTTTGAATTGTGGTTCATCTTCTGCAAAATATCAAGTTTACGATTGGGATAACAAAGAAGTAATGGCAAATGGTGTTGTAGAACGTATTGGAATTGAAGGTTCGTGCATCACTCACAAAGCAAAAGGTAAAAAAACAGAAATAGAATCACCTTGTCCGACACACAAGGAAGCTATTGAATTGATTATCAAAGAAATTACAGACAGCGAAGTTGGCGTTATAAAATCTATGGATGAAATTGGAGCAGTTGGTCACCGCGTTTTGCATGGTGGTGAAAAATTCACAAAATCTGTTTTGATTACTACAGAAGTTCTTGATGGTTTCCGCGAAGTTGTTGATTTGGGACCTCTTCACATGCCTGCAAACATTATGGGAATTGAGGCTGCACAAAAAGTTATGCCAAATGTTCCTCATTCTGCAATTATGGATACAGCATGGCATCAGACAATGCCGGAAGAAACATTCCAGTATGCAATTCCGCGAGAATGGTACGAAAAATATGCTGCGCGCCGCTATGGTTTCCACGGAACTTCTTTCCTTTATACGGCAAAACGTGCCGCAGTTCTTCTTGGAAAAGACCCTAAAGATACAAACCTCATCATCTGTCATATTGGAAACGGTTCTTCTATGTGTGCCGTAAAAAACGGTGTCTGCTACGATACTACAATGGGAATTACACCGCTTGAAGGTCTTGTAATGGGAACTCGCTCTGGTGACTTGGATCCAGCTCTTCCTTTTTATATTATGCGAAAAACTGGAATGACTGCTGATGAAATGGACAAAGCATTGAATAAAAAATGCGGATGTCTTGGAATTACTGGCAAGTATTCTGACCGTCGAGATATTGAAATTGATGCAGCAAAAGGTGATAAATTATGTCAGCTTTCGATTGAAATGGAAGCTTTGCGCATTAAAAAGTATATTGGTGCTTTCATGGCAGAACTCGGTCATGTGGACGCAATTGTTTGGACTGCAGGCGTTGGTGAACGTGGTCCAATTACTCGTTTTAAGGCTTGTTCGGGATTGGAAAATTACGGCATTAAGATTGACGAGCAGAAAAATGAATGGTCGTTTACTGGAAATGCTGAAACTTGCATCAGTGCTGATGATTCAGCTACAAAAATCTTTGTAATCCCGACTGACGAAGAACTTGTAATGACAGAAGATGCGTACGCTTTGATGAAAGGAACTTATGATGTTCATACAAACTTTACTTACAGTTTCCAAAGTCCAGACTATGTGAACAAAGCTCGTGAAGAAGGTTTGAAAGGCGATTTAGTAAAACGTCCAAACATTGCAAAAGTAATTGCGCGTCCACCAAAAAAATAAATCTTTTATTTTAGGAACATCCCCTTTCTGGAGAATTAGATGAAGAATATTGCTGTTTTGGTTTATGAGTTGACAATTGAATATAACAGTACTGTTTTAGATGGAATTGTTGATTTTTTTGAAAATAAGGAAGATGTAAATTTAATCATTTCACCTGTGAACATTCCTCTTTCTAATTCTTCAGAATTTGATTATCAATATTGGACTAGTGTAAAAGTATTGAATTCTGAAAATATTGATGCTTTTATTGTTGTCACAAATTCTTTTTTATCAAATATAAGTCTGGATACTTTAACGGATAGATTAAAAAAACTTTCGCCAAAACCGGTGATTTCAGTTTCTGTGCCTTTAAATATTCCAAATTCAAGTTATACTTATGTTGACTGCGAAAATGCATATAATGTAGTTGTGGAACATTTGGTAAAAAAGCATGGTTGTTCGAAAATTGGATTTTTTACGGCAGCAATGACATATTCCAAAGAATCTGAAGAAAGATTTTTGGCTTATAAAAAGGCATTAAAAAATAATGGAGTTGAGTTTAATCCTGATTTTGTTATTGACGGTGATTTTACACCTGGGGTTGCTGAAGAAAAGTTTTTAGAAAAATACAAAACAAAAGAAGACGTTCGTATGGAAGCCATTTTGTGTGCAAATGATTTTACAGCAGTTGGCGTGATAAATGCACTTGAAAAACTTGGAATGAAATGTCCGCAGAATTTAAAAGTTTTTGGTTTTGATGATTCTGAAATTTCGCTGGAATGTTTTCCGACTTTGTCTACAATAAATCAAAATATCGAAATGACTGGAAAAGAAGCAGCTCGTCTTGCTTATGATATTTTACTTGGTAACGAAACGGAAAGAAGTTCTGTAATTGAAGCAAAACCAATTTTCAGACAGTCTTGTTCATGCGTTGAACTTTCTTCTTTGTTCGCCTGTTCTTTAAATATTGAAGGGAATGTTATTGATGATGAAAAAAGGTCAATCAACAGGTTAGCAAATTATTCTGAAAGTTCTTCAAATTTCACAATGATTTACAGTTTGTTGAATAGAATGGATACTGCAACAGAACTTCCTGTTTATCTTGAATCTTTGAAATATAATTATGGATTGGACAACGTTTCTGAACTTTCTATTGTATTGTACAAAGAACCTGTTGTGGTGGAAAAAGAGGATATTTTTGTTGTCCCTGATGAAGCAAAATTGATTTTTTATTCAAACAGAAGCATAAAGATTAATAAAAACTTTTTTGGTACAGAAGATTATATTTTTAATCCAAAAAAAGAAATTATACCCAATGAGTTTTTTGATAAAGATAGAGGAAGATATATTTTAGTTCCGCTTTATAATAGAAAAATAAATTATGGATATATCGCTTTTCTTTTTTATTCGCATAATTATTCTTTAATGTCGATTTATGGTAAAATTCTTTCAAATTCGTTGCTGCAGGCTTATTCAAATTATAATAACTCTCAACAAAGACAGAATTTATTGCAGGAAAATCAAAGTTTGAGCGTAACCACAAAGATGGACGAACTTTCAAAACTTTTAAACAGACGTGGCTTTTTTGAATATGGTCAGAAAACGATAAATCTTTCACTTTCTATGGATAGGGATGGATGTGTTTTCTTTTGCGATTTAGATGGTCTTAAAAAAATTAATGATAATTTTGATCATGATATGGGTGATGTTGCCATTCAGCTTATAGCACAGGTTTTGAAAAGTGTTTTCCGAGAATCAGATCTTGTTGCAAGATTGAGTGGTGATGAATTTGGAATTATTGCTCCAAGTTTTAAATTACAAAATCTTGAAAATCTGCGGCAAAAAATTGCTGAAGAAAATGAAAAAGTTTCAAAAGAAAACAATTTGCCTTTTATTCTTTCGTTGAGTGTCGGCTGCGCTGAGTATGGTCACGATAGCAGTAATCTTTCAGAAATACTTTCAAAAGCTGACGAAAAACTTTACGAAGAAAAAAGACGAAAACATGAAAAAATAAACTAGCAAAAAACTGCTTGTGCAAAATGAAATTGCAGTTGATATAAGTTTCATGCAAAAAAAACAGCAATGCACGAAGCGGTAATAGACCCAAAGAAAAAAAAATTGTATAATTATATTTTATATCGTTATAGAGGAAAACATTTTGTTTCAATCATTTTATGATACTATGATTGCAGGTCAGCGTTATTTTTTGATTCTGCAGGGGCTTGGCTATACAGTTTTGATAGCCATTTGTGCCATTTTGATAGGAACTGTTTTGGGGTGCATTTTTGCACTGATGAAAGTTTCTGATAAAAAAATTTTTAATTTTATTGCGAATATTTACACAACAGTTCTGCGTGGAATTCCACTTGCCACTCAGCTGATGATTTTTTATTTTGTAATTTTTGCACCTTTGGGAATGAATCGTCTTTTAGTTGCAATTTTGGCTTATGGATTTAACAGCGGTGCTTATTGTACAGAAATTTTCCGCGCTGGTATTCAGGGAATAGACAGAGGACAAACTGAAGCAGGACGTTCTCTGGGTTTGAATAAAAATCAGACTCTTTTCAAAATAGTTTTACCGCAGGCTGTAAAAGCTGTGCTTCCAACATACACAAGTGAGTTTATTGTTTTGATAAAAGAAACTTCAGTTGCAAGTTTTATTGCGGTGATGGATTTGACAAAAGCTGGTGATATGATTCGAAATGCTACTTACAACGCATGGATTCCACTTTTAACTTGTGCAGTTATTTATCTTGTGATGACTGTAGGACTGACAAAATTGTTTGGTCTTCTGGAAAAAAGGTTGGCAAAAAGTGACAGATAAGAATTTAATAGAAGTAAAAAATCTCAAAATCAGTTTTGGCTCTCTTGATGTTTTAAAAGATGTTTCAATTAACATAAAAGAAGGCGAAAAAATTGTTGTAATCGGACCTTCTGGTTCTGGCAAAAGTACCTTTTTGCGTTGTCTAAACAGACTGGAAAACCCGACTGGCGGACACATTATTTTTGACGATTTTGATTTGACAGATTCTAAAATCAATCTTGATATCTGTCGCCAAAAAATGGGAATGGTTTTTCAGCATTTTAATCTTTTTCCTCATCTTACAGTTTTGGAAAACATTACGCTTGCTCCTGTAACTCTTAAACTAAAAACAAAAGAAGATGCATTTCTGGAAGCACGTGAACTTTTAAAACGAATTGGACTTTCTGATAAGGAAAATGTTTATCCTTCTACTTTGTCAGGAGGACAAAAACAACGAATTGCAATAGTGCGCTCTCTTGCAATGCATCCTGAAGTAATGCTTTTTGATGAACCAACTTCTGCCTTGGATCCAGAAATGGTGGGAGAAGTTTTGGAAGTTATGAAAGACCTTGCAAAAGACGGAATGACAATGGTTGTTGTAACTCACGAAATGGGTTTTGCAAGGGAAGTTGCCGACAGAGTGATTTTTATGAATGATGGTTATATCGAAGAAGAAGGAACTCCTCAAGAAATTTTCCAAAATCCTAAAAGCGAAAGATTAGCGCAATTTTTAAAATCTGTGTTGTGATTATAAAAGGAATTTTTTTAAATATTCAGATAAAAAAGTCTATTCATGATAGGTGAATAGACTGCAAAAGAGTGAAAAAAAACTGGCATAAAAGTGAATTTGAACTTTTTTGTCAGTTTTTTTTATATAAATCTTTAATTATATTTAATATATTTATTATCACTAAATTAACCAAGGTTAATTCATGACACTTTGGTTTTTTTTTATGACACCTTGGTTAATTCTTTAAAAACCTAATTGACGGCATAAAAATTTGAAAGTAAACTTTGGAACATAAAGTTTATTAAATAATGTTTTTTTTATATATAAGCGTTGCTAGAAAAGAGAAGTTTATCTTTTTTGATGTTGGGAGTTGAGCTATTGGGGAGAGTATATCGGAGATTGTTTAATCGGTGAGGGAGAGCCACTTTTGAACGGAAATGTTAATTTCCTGTTAAAAGTGGTTCTTTTTTTTTGTGTTTCGAGGGTACTCTAACTATCGAAATTATTTGCTTTTTCTTCTATTAATCATTATATTTTATAAATAAATCATTGAAATAAATATAGTGTAAGATAAAACCACTAAGATTGTGAGGTTCTATTTTACTCAAAGTTTGCGTTGCAAACTTTTTTATCATCTACTGTTCCTCATTTCATAGTGGAACAACCTAAAAAGTCAATCTATTGTTGAAACAATCTTCTTGATTTTTTATTGGAGGTTATTATGGCTGATTGTGAACACAATTGTGGTTCTTGTGATAAAAGTTGCTCTGAAAGAGATTTTAGGGCAAGTTTGCGTGCTGGAAGTTCTGTAAAAAAAGTAATTGGAATTGTGAGCGGAAAAGGTGGTGTTGGAAAATCGCTCGTTACAAGCCTTCTTGCAAGCAAAGTAAATAAAGATGGCTTTAGAACAGCGATTTTGGATGCAGATATCACTGGACCATCAATTCCTGAAAGTTTTGGAGTTGCTCAGGAACGTGCCACAGCATTGGAAAACGAAGATGCTTTAAATCCTGTTGTAACAGATTCTGGTATTCAGATGATGTCGATGAATTTTCTTTTGCCAAATGAAACTGATCCAGTAATTTGGCGCGGTCCTGTTATTGGAGGAGCTGTAAAACAGTTTTGGACAGACGTTGTTTGGAAAGATGTTGACTTTATGTTTGTGGATATGCCTCCTGGAACTGGTGATGTTCCGCTTACCGTTTTCCAGTCGCTTCCTGTGGATGGTATTATTGTTGTTTCATCACCACAGCAGCTTGTTCGTGTAATCGTAGAAAAAGCTGTGAATATGGCAAATATGATGAACATTCCGATTTTGGGAATTGTCGAAAATATGAGCTATGTGAAATGTCCTGATTGTGGAAAAGAAATTACTGTTTTTGGAAAAAGCAACATAGACAAAATTGCAGAAAGTTTCAAGCTGCCTGTTTTGGCACGTATTCCAATGGATGAAAATACAAGTCGTGCAGTTGATGCAGGTGATGTGGAAAGCATTGAAATGCCTGAACTTGAAGAAGCTGCAAAAAAAATAGAATCACTTTTAAAATAGTTTTTCCAAAATTAAGTTTTAAAAGGAGACGTCTCTAAAATAATTCATAGTGTAATTTCCAATATGATTTGGAATTTTTGTGTTATATATTACGCTATGAATGGTATAGATGCTAAATAAATTCAGCATGACAATACTTATAAGACATCTCCTTTTTTTATTTTATCTGCAAGGATTTTGCACGAACGATGAACCAACTGCACTTTTTCACAATTAAAAGCGATATTGAAATTTGTGATGTGATTATCAATTTTTTCGAATTTAAAAAAAATGTTAAAAAGATATCTCGATAAAATAATATAGAAATAAAAATCATTTGTAAAATAGAAGATTTTAGAGTAAAATATAAGGATATGGAAAATAAAACTGAAGAAAAAAATGAAATTCAAGATGCTGAGAGTATAGTTTCTGATACAATCAAAGAATTGTGTCATCTGATAATGAAATCCAGTGATGAAAATTTTCTTTACGATTTTTTTGCCTGTCTATTTACAAAACCTGAGCTCAAGGACATTGCAAACAGATGGCTTTTGGTCAAGGAAATCGACAAAGGCACCACTCAAAGGGAAATTGCGAAAAAATTTGGAATGTCTTTGTGTAAAATTACGCGCGGTTCAAAAGAATTGAGTAAACCAGACAGTGCTTTTAGAAGAATGTTAGATATGAATAAATAGCAGCACAGAAATAAATGCATTTGTTTTTGTAAGTTTTTCTTATCAAACTTAGTGTAGTTTTTAAAAAAAGTATTTTTAAGTTTTTTGGTTTTTTTCCGATAATCAATAAAGAGATTTTATATTTTTTTTTGTGATGATTTAAAAATCACTGGAAATAGGAAACGATATGAAAAATAGAATTGTAAGAATTTGTTTATTTATGCTGTTCGTTGGAATCTTTTTTTTGAGTTGCAGTTCAACAAAAAAGAAAACTCCTCATCAGTTAATTAACGAAAAGGCATATGATGCGGCAATGATGGAATTTGATGTTCCACGTATTAATGAACAGGATGATGCTGGCAACACAGTTTTGCATTTGGCAGCCGATATAAATAATACAAATCTAATTTCGTTTTTTGTGGCGAAAGGTGCTGACCCGCTTTTAAAAAATAAAGAAGGGGACACACCTTTGCATGTTGCAATAAAAAAGCGTTCTTTTGATGCTGCAAGAATTTTATCAACAATTTCCACAGAATCTTTGTTTTCCAGAAATAATGATGATTTTACAGCAATTGATTTAGGTTTTAAAACAGATGATACATTTTATGACATTTTCATTTCTGTTCCAATCGGAGAAGTTCGAGATGAAAACGGTCAGTCAATTGTTCATTATTTTGTAAGGACAAAAAATTTAAAAGCAATTCAAAAATGTATTGAAAAAGGAATTCCTCTTTCTGTAAAAGATAATTATGGTAAAACGCCACTTGATATTGCATTTGATACAATTGATGAAGACATGTCTGTAGAGATTGCTGCTGAATTGATTATGGGTGGTGCCGACGAAGTTCAATCAGATTTTTCTTATTTTCAGGATGCTGTGTCGAACCGAAATATGAACATGCGTTTTGAAGATGGTCAGACTCCTCTTCATATGGCGGCAATTATGGGGCATACTTCAATTGCAAATTATCTTTTGGAAAATAGTGCAGAAACTTATGTGCAGGACAGTTCTGGAGCAACGCCTTTACACGAAGCAGTTCGCTATGGAAATATTAATATCATCAAACTGCTGTTAAATGCTGGTGCAAATATCAATGCAAAAGATAATCTTGGAAAAACCCCTGTAATGGTAATTATGCCACAGGATAAAATTAATGAAATTTACACAATTATGCAGAAATATTTTGCCGATTTAACAGAAAAAGATATGTATGGCGATACAGTTCTGCACAATGCCGCAATGATGAATGTAAGTTCTGAAGTTGTACTTCAATTGATTAACGGTGGTGCTGATGTAAATGCCCGAAATAAAGAAGGTGTTACTCCTCTGGAAATTGCAGTTCAAAAAGGAAATTTTAACCTTGCCAATTATCTTACAATGTATGGTGCAAATATCCATACTCAGGATACAAAAGGTCGTTCCCCTCTTAAACTTGCTCTTGAAGCAGACAACAGAATGCTTGAAGCAATTTTAAAACGTGAAAACAGCACTTCGCAGGATACTGACGGAAATACACCGCTTCACATTGCTTTGATAAACGATGTTCCGCTTGCAAAAATTCAGTATATTATCAGTTTGACTGATGATGTTAATATCAGAAACAAAGATGGAAATTCTCCGTTATTTTTGACAGTTTTAAAAAATCGTCAGAAAGTGGGAGAACTTCTTCTTGCAAAAAATGCTGATATTTTTTCAGCGAACACAAATAATAATTCACCTTTGCGGCTTGCGTTAAAATACGGCGGTTCAGTTCAGGATTGGCTCATCACTTCGAATACAATTTCTGCACGTGATGGCAGTGGCAATTCGGTTCTTCATTATGCTGCTGAATGGCAATATGGTGATGCAATTTCAAGTCTGCTTACAAAAGGTGCCGACATAAATGCAAAAAATGCAAATGGTGAAACTTGTCTTTTCAGCGCTGCAAAAACAAATAATGCTGCTATTATTAAACTTTTGATTGATGGTGGAGCTGATATTTATGCAAGGGACAATCTAGGAAGTACGGTCATGCACATGGCTGTAAGGTGGGATGCACCTCGTTCTGTTGATTGTTTGATTCAGGCAGGACTTAGCGTAAATGTTCAAAATCGTTCAGGAAAATCTCCTCTTGCTGAGTCTGTTATTTCAAGTAAATACAGCATGGCTAAAAAATTGTTGAGTTATGGGGCTGATCCAAATTGCAGCGATGAAAATGGCGTTACTGTTTTGATGGATGCAATTCGTGGCGGCAACAAAGATAATGTAAAAATGCTCTTGAAGTTCGGGGCAAATCCAAATGTTCAGGAAATAAACGGTCAGAATGCATATCATGAAGCTGCATTTATGGGTGATAAAGAAATCATAAAAATCATCAGGGAAGCTGGCGGAAATCCTCTTGCTCGTGATAAAAAAGGTCGTACCCCATTTTCAATTGTTTTACCAAGAAGCCTCGATATTATCAAAGAAGTTTTGGGTGATAATGTAAATATCACAGACACTGATGGAAATACGCCTGTTCATATTGTAGCAGGTTCAAATACTCCAAAAGAAGTTTTGCTGTTCCTTATTGAAAACGGATATCCAATTGATACTCGAAATGCAGATGGTTACACTCCATTGAATTATTCTATCGAAAAAGAAGATATGAATTCGATTCTTGTTTTGCTTGAAAATGGTGCAAATCCATTCCAAATGATTGATAAAAAAGGCAGAAACGGTGTGACAATTGCTTTGGAAAAAGGAAATATGAGCATTGTCAATAATATCGTTAAATATGCTGGAAATAAAACTGACATTCAGGGAAATACAATTTTGCATTATGCGGCTAGAATTTCTTCGAAAGAAGTAGTCAGCAAACTTTTGTCATTTGGTCTTGATACTGGTGTAAAAAATGTTTCTGGAGATACTGCATACGTGATTGCAACAAGATGGAAACGACCTGAAATAGCAGCTTTGTTGAAATAAAAAAAATAAAGTAAAAAAAGTGATAAAGTGATAAAAAAAGTAGACAAAATATAAAAATGTTTTATAATTTTTTTAGGTGATTTTTCCTATATTTTAAAGTCACCTGACGTTTGCAAAAAAGGTGTTTTATGGCTGAAAAAATTAAAATTACAAAAAAATTAAGTGCAAAACTTAGTTTGATTATTTTTCTTATTGTTTTTGGTGTTTTTGCATGTATGATTAGTGTTATTGTACGAAATGTTAAATCATTGAATTTTACAACTACTTATAACATGGTGCAGAACATTTCTTCTGGTCGTGCTGATGAAATATCAAACTGGGTTGAAATTTATAAAAATGATTTGCGTGTTTACACAGAAGCTGAAATAAATAAAACTGGGGATGAACAGGCTGTAATTGAATGGCTTCAAAACAATCAGCAGCTTAGAAATCCTGCTTATGACTATATGTTTTTCTGTGGACAAGATGGAACTACTTACCGCGATACTGGACTTGTTGGTTCAAAAGGTGGCATTCTGGAACGTGATTATTACAAAGCGATGATGATTGCCAAAAATGATGTTTTTGTAGGGGAAATGGTTCTTTCAAAAACTTCCAATCAATATGTAATTCCAATCGCAAGAGCAGCAAAAGACGCTGACGGAAATATTTTTGGTTTTTACGTTGGAATGCTTGGTTTCAAAACTCTCAGCGATAAAATTACAAGTTTTAAAGTCGGCGATACAGGTTATGCATTCCTTCTTGATAAAGCTGGAAAAGTCATTGCGCATCCTGATAACGATTATGTTATGAATACTGTAGAAGATTTTCCGGAACTTAAACCTTTTGTAAATATCAAAAATCCACTTCAGGATAGCCTTGTTGTTAATGGAAAACAATCACATCTTTTTGCCTCTCCAGTGAACGGTCTTGACTGGACAGTTGTCTTCCTTCTGACAGAAAAAGAAATTTTACAGTCAATGACAACTTCGCAGAATATCATGATTGCATTTGCACTTGGTATTGAATTTCTTATTATTCTCGTTTTCATCTTGATGATTAGATTTATCGTTAAACGAATAAATAAAGTTAACGACTTGATTGATGAACTTTCTACTGGTGACGCTGATTTGACTGTTCAGCTTGAAACTAAAAAAGATGATGAAATCGATGCGCTTGTTAAATCTGTAAATCGGTTTATTGCAAAATTCCGTTCGATTATGATGACTGTAAAAAATTCAGAAGATGATTTGGAAAAAGCTGGAATCCTTCTTTCTGATGAAATTTCTACTACAACTGCTACAATCAATCAGATGTCGCAGAGTATAAATGTCGTAAATGGTCAGGTTCAAAATCAGTCACAAAGTGTAGAAAATTCTGCTTCGGCTGTAACTGAGATTTCAAAGAATATAGAATCTTTGGATAAAATGATTCAAAATCAGGCATCAAGTGTTGTGGAAGCTTCTGCCGCAGTTGAACAGATGCTTGGAAATATAAATTCTGTTGATAAATCAGTTTTGAAAATGGCTGATGAGTTTAGAATTCTTGAAGCAGATGTAAATACTGGAATTGAACAGAATTCTGCTGTGAATAGTCTTGTTCAGAGAATTGCAGACCAGTCTTCTTCTATGGTGGATGCAAACCAGATTATCCAAAGTATTGCAGAACAGACAAACCTTCTTGCTATGAATGCAGCAATTGAAGCGGCTCATGCTGGTGACGCTGGTAAAGGTTTCTCTGTTGTTGCTGATGAAATCAGAAAATTGGCTGAAACATCGGCTGAACAATCAAGTAAAATCGGCACGGAATTGAACAATATTCAGGACGGAATTGCACGAGTTGTTGAAGCATCTTCTGTTTCTGAAAAATCATTCCAGTCAGTTTCTGGACGCATTTCTATGACTGGTGATTTAGTTCTTCAGATTCGTTCTGCAATGGAGGAACAGCAGTCTGGTTCTCAGCAGATTTTGGAAGCTTTGCAGCTTATGAATAACAGTACTAGTGAAGTTCGAGGAGCTGCTCAGGAAATGACAGAAGGCGGACAGGCAATTATGACAGACATTCAGTCTCTACAAAATTCTATGGGTCAAGTTGCAACTGCTGTTTCTGAAATTACTAGCGGAACTAATTATGTGAATTCGACAACTGCAAAATTGAAAGATATTTCTACTTCCTTGACCGAATCTATTACAAGAATTGGTGAGGATGTAAATAAATTTAAAGTATAAAAAATAGAATAACTCATATAAACCTCCAAAAAAAAATATTGTTTTTTGTTGCCATCATGATTATATTTAATATGATGGCAATTTTTTTTTGAGAGGATGTTATGGGAAATTTGTTTGATTACGTTGAATGGCGTGGAGATTTGGATTTTGATAAAGTTCCTTTTGGAAAAATAGATGCGCTTTTGCTTGCTCAGATTTCGTATTGTCTTATAGATGGTTTTGTTTCTGAAAATTTTGATGAAAAAATCACATTGAAAGAACTGTGTCAGCGAATGAAAAAAGCAAATGACTTGGAAGAAAGGAAAAAAATTGGTTATCTTATCAATAAAAATACTACAGATTTGCTTTTTAAAGCTGGAGATTCTGAGCGTTTTGGTTCTGTACAGATTTGTGGTTATAAAAATGTTTTTAATGAAGATATTGCAGAACAGTTTGCAGCATTTACATTCATTGCTGATAAAAAAGTGATAGTTTCTTATCGCGGTACTGATGATTCTGTGGTTGGCTGGAAAGAGGATTTTAATATTGCCTGGCAGAAAAAAATTCCTTCGGAAGTGGAGGCAGAAAAGTATCTTTGTGAAGTTTCAAAAAAATTTAAAAATAAGATTATTGTGGTGGGACATTCAAAAGGCGGACATTTAGCTGTTTCCGCTTCTAGTTTTGCAGAAAAAGATATTCAAAAAAGAATTGAAACTGTTTATAATTTTGACGGTCCTGGTTTCGAAAAGCAGTTTTATGAATCAACTGAATATAAAAATATAAAAGAAAAACTTGTGAGTGTTTATCCTGAACTTTCGATTGTTGGAATGATTTTTTATCATCCGGCTGATTTTGAAATTGTAAAGAGTGATGGCGTGGCAGTTATGGAACATGATGCACTTACATGGCAAGTTTGTGCAAATAGTTTTGACCTTGCTGAAGATTTTGATTCCAAAAGTAAGTTTTTTTATAAAGCATTTAACGAATGGGTAGAAAGTCTTTCAAAAAGTCAGATTGAACATTTCGTAAAGGCAATTTTTAGTGTGATTGAAGCAAGTGAAGCTAAAACAAATTATGAGTTGATTGAAAATTCGATTGTGGCAAATGCAAGAATGATTACTAAATATGCTTCTTATGACAGGGATACAAAAAAAGAAGTGAGAAAAGTATTGGGGATGCTTGCAGATGCCATTCATAATAATTCACCGTTTGTAAAACTTTTGCGCAGTTTTGGCGAAAACAAAGAATAACTTTGATATTTATGCACAAGAAAATCTCTGCTTGAAAAAATGATTTTGTGATGTATAATTAATTTTATGGCAAACGAAACAATTATTAAAAATAGTCCTGTTGGACAGCATTTGGAAAATGTAGGAAAAAATAAACCTGCTTCATATTTGGTTTTCAACAAAAAAAAAGTTGAACTTGTGGCAAAAATCAGAATTGGTCGCGATTCTGATAATGAAGTTATCATTGATAATAAACTTGCAAGCCGTCATCATGCGCTCATCCAAAAAATAAAGGATGCATATTTTATCAAAGATGAAGAAAGTACGAACGGAACTTTTGTAAATGGTGTGAAAATTCCAGCAGGAAAATATGTCAAACTCAATAAAGATGACAAAATTACTATCGGAAATATGACTCTTGTAATGTACTGATTTATTCTGATTTTTCTGATGAGTTTACTTGATTTTAATGAAATAGAAAATATCCTCCTGCAAAAAAAACTTCCAGATTATGCTGATTTTTTTGAAGTTTTGAATGAAGTTATAGAAGTGTTGGAAAATGAAAAAGAAAGCTACCGCCCTAAAAATGAAGACGGAAAATGCGGAAGCCTGATTGATTTTCAAAATGAAGATAAACTGACACTTGTAGTTCCTGATTTGCATGCTCGCCCTGATTTTTTGCTGAACCTTTTATTTTCTGATGTGCGAAAATTTTTGGATGAAAAAGAAATTGATTTTTTATTTTGTGAAAATAACAATAAGAAATGTCCTGAATTTGAAAAATCTGTTTTCGAAATGCTGCAGAATGATTTGATTCGCCTTGTTTTTGTGGGGGACATTTTGCATTCAGAAAATAACAGAAACAGATGGTATCAGATTGAAGATGAGTTTGAACAAAAAAAATATTGTGGCGAGAAAATGTGCATAGAAATGGGGGAAGGGCTTTCTCTTTTATTTTGTTTGTGCAAGTTGAAATCCAGTTTTCCAAAAAATATTCATATTTTAAAAGGAAATCATGAAAATATTTTGAATAGAACTGGTGACGGAGATTTTGGGTTTAAAAAATTTGTAGATGAAGGAGAAATGTGTCGTCTTTTTGTACAGAATTATTATGGTGATGACATTTTATTTTTGATTCATTGTTTTGAAAAAGAATTGCCACTTGTTTTTGTTTCAAAAAATGTAGTTGTTTCGCATGCTGAACCCAAAATTTCTGTTTCCAAAAAAGAAGTCATAAATGCCCGAAAATCTGCACAAATTATTTATGCATTTACATGGACTGCAAATGGCGAAGCTGAAGAAGGAAGTGTCAGTCAAATCATAAAAAATCTTGTTTACGATGATGAAAAAGAAACTGAGGTTGAATATAAAGACGAAATTCAGACAGAATATGAAAATGAAAACGTAAATCAAGATGAAAACAATTATGTTTATCTTGCAGGTCACAGACCTGTGAAAGATAATTTTGCTTTGCGTCAAGGCGGCAAGTTTATCCAGATTCACAATGTAAAAAAACAGAATGTTGCCGTTGTGAAGTTTTGGAAGAAGTTTTATCCTGAAAATGATATTGTAAGTGTGTTTTGAAGTTGTCACTAAAACTTAAAAAAAGTACCATATATAAAAGAGGATTGTGCAATGAGTGATGAATTTCCGCAGATGATTGGAAAATACAAAGTTTTGGGCATTGTCGCAAAAGGTGGAATGGGTGTTGTTTACAAAGCAATGCATCCGTCGCTGAAACGGCTTGTCGTTATCAAAAAAATGACTGCAAGAGGAAAATCCAATAATGCTGAACGATTTAAAAAGGAAGCTCAGATTCTTTTGGATTTGCAAAGTCCTTACATTGTCCATCTGTTTGACTATTTTACAGAAGCTGGATTTCGTTATATGGTCGAAGAATTTGTGGATGGTCTTGCACTTGATAATTTGATAAAAAAACAAACCGCACTTCCTTGCCCTGTAGCGATGCTCATAATGCAGGATGCGTGTTATGCTTTAAAATATGCTCACTCCAAAGAAATAGTTCACCGGGATATAAAACCTGGAAATATTTTAATTTCAAAACGCGGTGAGATTAAACTTGCTGATTTTGGAATTGCAAGTGATGCAAATGAGAGTGACAATGTTACTCAGTCTGGAGTTGCACTTGGAACTCCAGCGTACATGCCACCTGAACAGTTTGAAGATTCTGCATCTGTTGATAACCGTGCTGACATTTATGCGCTTGGAATCATGCTTTATGAAATGATTACAGGTACAAAACCTTATCCCCAGAGTTTTTCGATTGAAACTTTGAATACAATCAAAAAGGGAAAATATATTCATCCTAGAAAAATAGACAAAACCATTCCTCCTGTGATTGCCAGATTAATCCACAGAATGATTAAACCAAAAGCAAAAAACAGATTTCGTTCAATTGATATGGTTTTAAAAATTGTAAAGAAATATTTAAAGCATTATGATACGCATGAACTGAGGGTTCAGGTTGCAAAATCTGTAATAACTCCAAAAACTTATGATTTTCCGCAGATTGAACAAAAAGATAAAATCAAACGCCGCGTAATGAAAATTGTTTCTGCTAGCGCCGCTTGTATTCTTGCAGGTTTTCTTGCATGGAAAGCTGGTTTCTTTCATAAGACAATTTTAAAAAAATGGTATTCGCCTGTTCAGATAGAAATGGAAATGCCTCACTCGCTTTCTGGTCAGATGGATTTGCCTGTAAAAGCTTTTTTCTTTGAAAATGATAACGAAAATATTCCTGAAATTTCTGGAAGTGAACGAACTTTATTCGTAAAAGGTACGCGTTTTTTGGAAAAACTTTTTTCGTTTGATTTTTCAAAAAAAATGATTGCTGAACGATCCGCTTCGAAAAACAAAATTTATTCTATGAAAACACTTTACCTGAAGCATGGAAAATATCGCGTGAAAGTTGTTGTTGGTCCTTATGTCTGGTGGAAAAGTTTTGAAGTGACAGATGAAGATTGTCTTATATCGTGCGATTTTCTGAAAAATATGACGCGTGAATTGAAAATAAAAACTTATGCTTATGATGCACAAAATGGAAATGATATTTCTGGGAACTGCAATTTTATGATTTTGTACAAAAATAACTGGACTAATATAGAAGAAGTTGAGCCAAAAATGATAAAATCAGGAACTGTTTGGCGTATAAAAGCATCTTGTGAAGGGTATAAAGAAGAAGTTTTTTCTCTTTTGATTGACTGGTATCAAGATGATTTGATTATAAGTGCAATGCTTGAAAAATCAACAGAAAAAACGGAAGAATAATTTAAAAAAATAGATTTGGGTGCAGGGAAAATGAATTATATTTATGGAAATGAAGAGGAAATGAATAAACTTCTGAACAGATTTATTCGTTATGTGAAAATTTGGTCAGAAAGTGATGAAAAAAACGCTGATGATGGAAAAATGCCTTCTACTGAGCAGCAATGGGATTTGGCAAAAATTCTTGTAAAAGAGCTTCGAAATCTTGGAACCAGAAATGTTTATCTGACTGATTTTTGTTACGTGGTTGCCAAAATTGATTCAAACATTGTAGACCCACAGGAGCGTGCAAAATATCCGTCTATTTTATTGATGGCTCATTTGGATACATCTGATGAAGTTTCTGGAAAAGATGTGAAACCTGTTATTTCTGTGCAAAATGCTGAAAACTCGTTGACTCATGAGGATGACACGATAATTAAAACTGACGGTACAACACTTTTGGGTGCTGATGATAAAGCGGGCGTGAGTGCTATTATGACAGCTGTGGAATTTCTGATGAATCATTATGAAGATTTTCCGCATGGACCGATTGAAGTTGTGTTTTCTCCTGATGAGGAAACCGGACATGGAATGGATAAAGTTCCTTTGAATATCATTAAATCAAAAATGGCGGTTACTGTGGACGGCGGGGACGAAGGCGAACTTGAATCTGAATGTTTTAATGCATTTAGTTGCTGTGTTAAGTTTACAGGAAAAGCGTGTCACACAGGCTATGCTAAAGAAGGTGGAATGGTAAATGCTGTGAGACTTGCTTCAAAATTTATTTCACTTTTGCCAGAAAATATGCTACCTGAAACTACGCAGGATTATGAAGGATTTATTTCTCCGATGGACATTTCCGGTACGATTGAAAGTGCCAGCGTGAATCTGCTTTTGCGTTCTTTTGATATGAAAGAAATAGAAGAAGAGAAAAACATAATCATGAAGGTGGCAAATCAAGTAACTAATGATTTGGGCGGTCATGTGGATGTGCAGTTTCACGAGCAGTATTTAAATATGAAAGAGAAGATGCTTGAAAATCCTGAAATTTTGACTCGACTGGAAAAAGCTTATGAAGATTCAGGAGTAAAAATTGTGAAAAAACCGATTCGCGGTGGAACTGATGGTTCTAGACTCACACAAATGGGCATTCCAACTCCGAACATTTTTACTGGCGGACACGAATTTCATTCAAAAAATGAATGGGCATCACTTAACCAAATGGCAAAAGCTGCCGATGTATTAATTAATCTATTGATACAAAAAAATGATTAAGAGTTAGGCGAATTTTTGGCTCGTGCTGAATGTTATGACACCAGTGTTTGATTTGTCAGCACATGCTGCGAGTTTAAACTGTGGCAAGGATAGGAGGAGCGCCGAAGGCGGCCACTGGACTGAGCGAAGCGAGGGAAGCGGCTGGAGCGATAGCGGAACCCCGAATAGCCTGTTTTTTGGTTGCTGAGCGAAGTCGAAGCAAGCAAAAAGCCACCCGAATTTTTAAAATTTAAAATTGAAAGTGAACCTAAATCTTTTTTTTTGAGGTAAATATGTACGAGTATGTGATTGAAGGTGGATATCCTATTCAAGGAACTGTTACTGCAAGTGGAAATAAAAATGCGGCTTTACCATGTCTTGCTGCTACTCTTTTGACTTCAGAACCAGTCATTTTGCATAATATTCCTGAAATTCAAGATACAAATGTTATGATTGAGATTTTGAAATCTCTTGGTGCGAAAGTAGAAAAATTAAGTAAGAATAACTGGAAAATTCAATGTGAAAAAATTGAAAATTTGATGCTTCCAAAGGAAATGACTAAAAAAGTGCGCGGTTCTATTGTTTTTGCAGGACCGCTTTTGGGAAGGACTGGAAAATGTGAGATGATGCCACCTGGAGGTGATGTTATTGGCCGCCGACGTGTGGATACTCATTTTCTTGCTCTTGAACAGCTTGGTGCAAATATCAATGTGAACGGTCATTTTTCGTTAATTGCTAATAAACTTGTTGGTGCGGATATTTTTTTGGATGAAGCCTCTGTTACTGCAACTGAAAATGCTGTAATGGCGGCGAGTGTTGCTGAAGGACAGACAATTATTCAGAATGCGGCGAGTGAGCCTCATGTTCAGGATTTGTGCCGACTTTTGAATCAGATGGGTGCTAAAATTTCAGGAATCGGCAGTAATAAATTGATTATTGATGGTGTGAAAAAGCTGCATGGTGCGGAATTTACGATTGGCCCGGATTATATTGAGATTGGATCATACATTGGAATGGCGGCTGCAACTCACGGAAAAATAACGATTAAAGGAATTCGTCCGGAAGAATTGCGTCCTTTAAAATACAGTTTTTCAAAGCTTGGAATTTCATGGCGCATTGATGGGGATGCGATTACTGTTCCAAATACTCAGGATTTGAAAGTGAATAATGATTTAGGGAATGCCATTCCAAAAATTGATGATATGCCGTGGCCTGGTTTTCCTGCTGATTTGACTTCGATAATGACTGTTGTTGCAACTCAAGTAGAAGGCACTGTTTTGATTTTTGAAAAAATGTTTGAAAGCAGGATGTTTTTTGTGGATAAACTGATTTCGATGGGTGCGAAAATTACACTTTGTGATCCTCATCGCGCTGTTGTATGTGGTCCGAGTATGCTGCATGCTGATCATCTTGTGTCTCCAGATATTCGTGCTGGTATGGCTATGGTAATTGCGGCAATGTGTGCCCACGGAAAAAGCCGCATCAGCAATGTTTATCAGATAGAAAGAGGATATGAGGATTTAGTTGGGCGACTTCAGAAACTTGGTGCGCACATCGAAAAGGTGGAAGTAGAGTAATTATTTAAACTATAATCTCTGTCTGCCCAAGATGGGATGGATTTTCTTATTGAATTTTGGGATTACGAAAAATCACCTTACATTCGGAAATTTCATTTACGAGCGAAAACTGGCATCTTTTTTGGGTGCATCCCTACGCTTCGCTTCGGGTCGGGTGTTACGCAGCTCGGTAACCCTCGGCCTCCTCGCTCCACGTACGTTTCGCTGCGGTGGCTCCCGCTCATGCGGGCCTGCTCCATACCCTTGCACACTTTAGGTCTGTCCCCATTTGTCTTCATTTTTGTTTATAGAAAATTCTCCCCAAAAATGCTAAAATAAAACACAGGTAAAACACCAGACGGAGAACCAAATGTTTCAAAAATCAATAATCGAAAAATACCTTTCAAAACTCGACACAAACCTTTTACGCGAAAAATACGAATTGTTCTGCGCAAATTACAAAAACGAAACGAAAATTGCAAACATCCGTGCGTTAAAAGAAGAACAGTATCAGGAAGGCTTTATCCGCGATGTGTTCTGCTCTGTCTTGAACTACACGATAAAACCCGAACCAGATTATAACATCCTGACCGAACTTAAAAACGAAACAAAAAACAAGAACAACGCACGAAAGTCAGACGGCGCAATCTGTGAAGAAAATAATGAAAGCCGCGTTCGTGCCGTAATCGAGCTTAAAGGGACAGACACCACCGATTTGGACACCGTGGCCCGCCAGGCCTTTGATTATAAATCCCACCACGAAAACTGCAACTACGCAATCGTCTGCAATTTTGAACGCCTCAGGCTTTATGTGGAAACGCAAATCGAATTTGTGGAGTTCAACCTTTTTACGCTGACATTCGAAGACTTCTGCCTTCTTTACCTGCTTCTGGAACTGAACCAGCTTAAAAACGACATTCCCTTAAAGCTCAAGCATGAAACTTTGAGCGAAGAAAAGCAGATAACAGACAATTTTTACTCTGACTATTCAACATTCAAACGCAGCCTTTTTGAAGACATGATAGAAAACAATCCCGCAATGGACAAACTTGTGCTTTTCAAAAAAACGCAGAAACTTCTGGACAGGATTTTGTTTGTCCTCTTTTGCGAAGACCGCGGACTTTTGCCTGCAAACAGCGTGATGGGCATTATCGGCGACTATCAGAAATTAAAGGAAATGGGCTACGGTCAGCCGCTTTACAGCGTTTTTAAAACTTATTTTGACAGAATCGACAAAGGCTACAAAAGCGAAAGCGACAGCACAAAAAGCATTTTTGCATATAACGGCGGACTTTTTAAGCCGGACGAAATTCTTGACAACCTCAAAGTCGGCGACGATGTTCTTTTTATTCATTCAAAACGACTTGCCGACTACGATTTTGAAAGTCAGATTTCCGTAGACATTCTTGGACGTATTTTTGAAAATTCTTTGACAGAAATAGAAGAAGTTCAGAAAGAAATTGAAGCGGAAAAATCAGGCGAAAAAGTTGAAAATAACAATGTAGGAAAACGCAAAAAAGACGGAGTTTTCTACACGCCGGAATACATCACCAAATATATAGTAGAAAATACGATTGGAAAACTCTGCGAACAGAAGCGGGAAGAACTGAACATAAGCGACGAGGCAGTTTCAAAAGCGCAGACAAAAAAACAAAAAGACAGCCTCAACGCAGCCCTCCACGAATATCAGGAATGGCTTTTCAGCCTGAAAATCCTTGACCCAGCCTGCGGAAGCGGAGCATTCCTCACAGCCGCCCTCACACAGCTCAAGACGGAACACCGCCGCGTCTTTGATTTTCTGCACGCCATCAACAACGACACAATGATGTTCGATGAATATTCTGACAATTCCATTCTGGAAAACAACCTGTATGGCGTAGACATCAACGAAGAAAGCGTAGAAATCACAAAACTGAGCCTGTGGCTGCACACCGCCCAGAAAGACCGCAAACTCACCACCCTGAACAACAAAATAAAATGCGGCAACAGCCTGATAGACGACCCCGCCATAGCCGGCGAAAAAGCCTTCGACTGGGAAAAAGAATTCCCGGAAGTGTTCTGTCGTAGCGAGGGCAACAAGGGTGGCTTTGATGTTGTGATAGGGAATCCGCCGTATGTACCAACAGAATTTATTTCAACAGAAGATAAATCATTTTATGAAATGAATTATAAATCTGCTTTTGGTAGAATCAATTTATATCCAATTTTTTATGAACGCGGCATTAAGCTATTGAAAAACAATGGTTTATTAGGCTTTATCACTCCTTATACCATTTTAAAAAATCAATACTATATAGAAGCTCGAAAATATATTTTAGAAAACACAAGCATAAAAAATCTAGTTGATTTTGCAAATGTTCCAGTCTTTGCTGATGCAACTGTTGATAGTATTATTTTTGTTCTTGAGAAAGGAAATACAGAAACTAATCAATTCAATTATGTGGATAACATAGTTGATTTTTCAAAAAAGTTATATGAAGAAAAAAGCATTTTGCAATCTGAAATTCTCAAAAACAATGATTTATCTTTTTCAAATTTAAAGAATGATAAATTTGATTTTGATAAAATATATTCCAATACTTTACAATTAAAAGAAATAATTGATTTTAAACAAGGAATAATTACAGGAAATAATAAAAAATTTATTACAAAAAATTTTTCAGAAACTTGTAAGAAGGTATTATCTGGAGCAGATTTCAATAGATACAAAATGAATTGGTCTGGCGATTATGTTTTATATAATGAAAATAACTTACATCGTGCAAGAAAGCCAGAGATTTTTGAAATAAATGAAAAATTATTACTCAGACAAACTGGTTCATATCCAATAGTGATGATTGATAAAGAACAGTTTTATACATTAGATACAGTTCATAATGGAAAACTTATCAATGAGAACTTTTCCATAAAATTTATACTTACATTGTTAAACAGTACTCTTTTGAGATTTCTCTATGAAAATTCTATCAATGAAACAGGTAAAGTTTTTGCACAGGTAAAAATCATTTATATAGATCCATTACCAATCAAAAACATTCCTCTCGAAGCCCAGCAGCCGTTCATCGCCCTTGCCGAAAAAATGCTTACCCTCAACGAAACGCTGCAGAAATCGTCAAACCGCTTTATCAATCGCATAAAAGAAAATCTTCAAATCTCAAAGATTACGGCGGCATTGGAAAAATTTTATGAACTGGAATTCAAAGATTTTGTAAAAGAATTAGCCAAACAAAAAGTCAAACTATCATTAAAACAGCAGGACGAATGGGAAGAATACTTTACAGAATATAAAACCCAACTCCAGGAGCTGCAAACCCAAATCTCCGCTACCGACAAAGAAATAAATGCCTTAGTCTACAAACTCTACGATTTGACCGAAGAAGAAATCAAAATTGTGGAAGGGAGGTAGAAATGTTAAAAGAAAAGCTACAAGAAATAAAATGGTGGATTGAATTCATACTTGCAATAGTAAGTCTATTAACTTTAGTAATTGTTATTATTAGATATATTTTTATCACAAAAAGAAAAGAAGTAAGTTCATCCTTACAAGTTTTAGATATGCCTGATGAAATATTTGAAGAGTCTTTTCCTTATCCATCTCACAAAATCTATTATCCTAAAAATGAAGAATTTAATTCAAATGAAAAAACTGCGTTTTATACAAAAGATAAGATTATTAGAAATTTCAAAATAATAGAGATGAATAACAAGTTTAAAAACGGAAAATGGATTATAAAGAAAGGAAAAACAATAGAGAAAATAGATGAAATAAAACCAGACGAATATATTGAAGTATTTTATGAAAGACCGGAATGTTCTCCTCCAAAAATAAAAGCTGAATGGCAAGATGATTGTTTTAGAAAAGCAGAATATAATTTTCATTACAACGGATATAATGGCTGTCAATCTCGTTCACAAATAGTTTACAAAGGAACGTTTCGAACTTTTTTGGGAAAATTATTTGGCATTTTTTAAGACTAATAAATTACAGGGGGATATAGTGAACAATAAGTTTACAAAAAAAGAATTTACAGAAATTGAGAATCTAGTTGAGTGTGCTTTATCAGCATCATCAAAAGACAATGCCAGAAAATATATTAATAAATTAAGATTTTTGGCAAGTAAGATAGATTTTGGATATAATAGAAACGTCTATTTAGAAATGGTTAATTGTGTGGATAATGCTTCAGGAAGATATCATAATGAACTAGAATCAAATGCAATCCAAATGTTAAATAAGGTTGCAATTTTTTGTGTTGATAATGGAAATAGCTTTTGATTTTCCAAATTTGACGAAATCTCAAAACTATGTTATCTTAAAAAGAAAGGAAATGCCCGAACTTGGGTTATCTCCACAGACGATGAATAGTCGCCTTAGGGGTCAAACTAAAGGCGGCTATTTTTTTACTCTACTTCTTTTTATGGTAAGTGAGAGCTGCATAAACTGTTCCTATGACAGATGCGATGCAACTGATAATTGCAACAACAACCAAGACATATTCTAAAGTCATGCCAGCCTCCCAAAGTTCAAATTTCAGCAATAGCTGATTGAGTTTCGGGAGATAACCGCCTGTTCAGGCATTTCCAATAAGTATAGTATAGCAATAAAACAGTATAGTGTATATAGAAAAAGCTTTTTTTTCAAAACTCGCGCCAATAAATATCGTGGTGTATATAACACCTACTCCAATAAATCACCGCCACCGACAAAGAAATCAACACCTTAGTTTACAAACTCTACGACCTGACCGACGAAGAAATCAAAATTGTGGAAGGGAGGTAGAAGGGGGAAAAACAGATGATTTTTAAATCAAATTGTGGTATATTTTAAGTTATGGGGGTAAATGTATGAGTGATTTTGCGTATGCATATTTTAATTCTGAGCTCGACAAACTTGATATTCCTTCGCTTGAAGGAATATACGAAAAAGTTCAGTCGTTGCTTGCACAAAAGCGTTCTGCTCAAAATGGCTCTAATATAAATCAGGCAGAAGTTGACCGCATTAACGCAGTGTATGACAAAATTCCTCAGGAAGAACAGCTTGCAGCCGCACATTCTTCTATGCGTACCATGTGGGAGGCTGTAAAGAATGACACGTGGTGAAATATGGTGGGTTGATTTTGGTCTGGCCTATAAGATAATATTTTTCTAAAAAAATCTGATACAGGACTTTCAAAAGATTCTGTCGTACTTACTCCACAGATTGGAATAGTTGATAAATCCTGCCTTGTAGAGAAAGTATCGAAACTATCCCCTGCCATAATGCTGAATATTTCTGCCGCAATTTCTGATTTACTGGCAATATAAAAAATAAATCACCGCCACCGACAAACAAATCAACACCTTAGTCTACAAACTCTACGACCTGACCGACGAAGAAATCAAAATTGTTGAAGGGAGGTAGAATAGAAGAATTATTGTTTGTCAAAATTTGACACAACCGAAAAACTGTAGTAAATTAAAAGAAAGGAAATGCCCGAACTTGGGTTATCTCCACGATTGACAAATTAGTCGCCAAAAAGTGTTGAAAACTTAGTTTTGGCGGCTATTTTTTTACTCTTTATCTTTTTTGTAGAAAGAGAGCACTACATAAATTGTATTGATTACTGATACAATAAAACTTGCAGCAGCAAAAAACAGTATCCAATTCATGTACAGCCTCCCAAAGTTCAAATTTCGGCATAAGCCGATTGAGTTTCGGGAGATAACCGCCTGTTCAGGCATTTCCAATAAGTATAGTATAACAATAAAACTGTATGGTGTATATAGGAAAAAGCAGTTTTTTGAGAAAATTGTATTTTTTGCCTCAAAAGAAAATCTGAATACATTTGCTTTCCCAAATTTGACGAAAACCCCAAAACTGTGCTATCTTAAAAAAAAGGAAGACTTTGTGTATGTTGTTCCTGAAGGATGCTCGAGGGAATAATGGGAAATGTCAATGGCGGAATGTAATTCTCGCCGCTTTACCAAATCTAAAAAATTACTAATCCTTTTTGATGAAGTTTATTGAATGCATTTTTGAAAGAAGCGGAGGTTTTGATTCTTTTTACGGCATTTTCGTGGAGGTCTGTCCCCGCGCATGGTGAAAGAAAATCAAACAGCGTAAGAAAATCCTTTTGAAAATCAAAATTTTTATAACTGGCAAAATCCTGCTGTTTGAAGGTTTCCTGAAAATCTTCCTGTAAATAAAACCATTTGATTGTAAAAGATGTTTTATGCTGACTTACAACTGGCTTTGACCCCAGCCAAAAAATGTCTTTATCATCTTCTTCGATTTTTATCTGTTCATTTTTGTCTAAATACTTTTGAATTTGAGTTTCTACAAAATCTTTGGGAATTGTCGGCGCAGGAATTTGAAAATCAAACCATTTTTGCACTTTTGTCTGCAGATTTTTACCGTGCATCCACGAATTCAGGGCGTTTTCGAGCGGAATTGAAAATCTGTCAAAATTCTGTTCACCTTTAAAATGCATATTCATATCAGCAAAAAGGGATTTTTTATTTTGATTTTGAATTGGAAATAAATCTTTGTGATGACCATTTTTCCATTCAAAGAAAACTTGTGAATTTTTTGTCAAAACAAATTTGTGCCAGAATGCGCTGTCCAAAAGTCCTGATTCAAAAAATTGCCGCAGTGTTTCCATTGAATTTATGATTGTTTGCGGTGTATCGTTCCAAAATCCATAAATCATATACGCATGCACAAGAATTCCAGCTTCTTTAAAAGCTGCACATGCTGAAATAATCGAATAAATGTCTGTGCCTTTGTTGATTGTTTTAAGACCGTTTTCAGTTGCAATTTCCAGCCCGGCCGATGCTCCGCCAAATCCACAATAACTCAAAAATGCTGCAAAATCTTTTGTGAATGTTTTTTCAAAACGGACATTTCCCCAAAAATACAGTTTATTTCCATTTTGAGCATTTAAAAGTGCAAATTTTTTCAAGGCTTTCGGCGGCAAAGCTTCGTCTACAAAATGAATTCCATACACATTTTTTGAATTTGCCGTTTCTAAAAGTCTGAAAAAAAGACTTTCTGTCTGCACAATTTTATAACCGCAAACGTAGTCAAGTTGTGTGTCGCAAAATGCGCATTTGTGCCAGTAGCAGCCGTGAGCAAGATATGCTTTTATCCAAGAACCATCATTCCAGATTCTGTGCATTGGATTTAAATCGTCACAAACACGAGGATAAATTGAAAAATCGATATCCTGATAATCCGGCATAATGTCCGCTGTCAATTTATTTTCAATCTTACTGATTTTTTCATCTTTCCAAAGTGGCAAAATCGTTTTGTCATCATAAAAAAGCTGAAGCTTGTAAAGCGGCCGGAAAAAGTTCTGGTTTTTGATGTCTTTAAAATGTTTTTTCAGTTCGATGTAACTTCCATATCCCCGGTCGAATGAAAAAGCGTCTATAAATTTGGAAAACTGTGGTTCCGTAGTTTCGCGGAGTTGAGTATTTACAAAACCGCCACCCATTGTTACAAATATTTTGTTTTGATATTTTTTTTTGATAAAAGATGCCGTATACAACGCTGGCAGAAAAGTTCCTGCAAACGGAACTGAAATGCAAACTATATCTGGAATTTCATTTTGCTCAAAAACAAGATTTTCCTGCAAAACCTGTTCATAAAAAACTTTCAAAACTGGCGAATCCATCTGATTTTGAATTTGCAAAAAATCCCGTTCATCAACACAAAGGCTTTCTGCATATCTGACAAGCGAAAAATCTTTGTCAAAAACTGCGGTGATGTAATCTGCTAAATCAGCAAGAGCATAAGAACACAAAAATCGGACATCGTCAACTGTCGGTTCACGGTTCAAGGATGCAAGAAAATTTTCCATTCTGGAACCTCGTGGCGCAAACGGCGAAAACAAAAATTCATGTTCTTTTTCGCGCATTTTTCCACACAAAATTGCAACAATAAAATCAATCCAGTTAATCCAATTTTGTTTTGTGCAAATATAACGTCTCAAATTAAACGCCGTGTTTTTATCATCTTTTGATACAGCAAAATCTGCCATTTCCATAGCTTTTTTCTCAGTCAGCGAAAAAAGAGTTTCTAGTCCGCTGGCAGAAAAAATTTTATAAAACAGGCTGATGTTCAAATCTTTCCATGTGCATTCATCTTTCTGATTTTTAAAAAACGAACAAAGATATGCTCCGGAAGGGTATGGCGAGTTTAATTGAATTACAGGCGGAGTGATTACTATAACTTTCATTCTATATTATTCATCCTCTTTATCCCATTGCACTTCCACAACTCTTGCTCCTTTGTTTGGGATGCGGTGATAAATCAGGCAGTCTGCCTTGTGGATTGTAACGCCTTTTGAACGGGTCACATAACCTACAATGAGATCAGGATAATGAGGATGACAGCACTGTGCCAGATTGTAAAGCACATTTTTATCGCCTTGAACAAGAACTTTATAATTTTTTAAAGACTGCGGTTGGTCTTCCTTTTTGCCAGCTTTCGGTCGTCGTTTTTGCGGAATTTTTTGTTCGCTATTGTGACTTTGTGCTGCGAGAATTTCTGCTTCTTTTTGGAGCAAGATTTTTTCACTGAAAGTCGGGTCATTTGTCATGAGCCACGAATGAATTTTCTGGTGCGCTTTCGAAGTTTTTACAAGTTTAAGCTGATTTTCCGTCGGATGCGCCTGAGGATTTGTGATAATTTCGATAATCTGTGTGTTCGCAAGCGGTTTTGAAAGTGGAATAATTTTTCCGTCAGCTTTTGCTGCAATTATTTTTTCACCAATTGCCGAATGAATTGCGTATGCAAAATCAATTGCAGTGGCACCCGATGGCAGCTTTCTTACATCACCTTTTGGCGTAAAAACATAAATCTCATCACCCAAAAGTTCATTTTTGAGTGTATTGAAAGTTGCTTCATCAGTGAGCGAATTTTCCTTAAACTGTTGCAGCTTGTTGAAAATGTCAAGTTTATCAGCTTCTACTAAATCGTGGTTTGTCCCTTTTTTATAAAGCCAATGAGATGCAATTCCATGTTCCGCCATATTGTGCATTTCGTAAGTGCGGATTTGAATTTCCAGAGGTTTTCCTTCACAAATCACAGTTGTGTGCAATGACTGATAACCGTTTGATTTTGGCATGGCAATATAATCTTTGAAACGTCCGTCCATAGGCTTCCACAAACCGTGAACAATTCCAACCAAAGTGTAACATTCTGCCGGAGAATTGCACAAAATTCGCAGAGCAAGCAAATCATAAAGTTCACTCGCTTCTTTATTGCGTTTCCTCATTTTTTGGTAAATCGAATAAAAATGTTTTGCGCGGCTTTTTATCGTCACAGAAATTCCCATTTTTTCTGCCGACTTATAAATGCTGTTAACAGCCTTTTCAAGATAAGCTGCTCTTTCTTCCTGCGACTGCGAAACAATTTCTTCTATCTGTTTATACACTTTAGGATTAGTGTATTTCAAACTCATATCTTCAAATTCGTTTTTTTCTTTCTGCATTCCAAGACGGTCTGCAAGCGGCGCCCAAATTTCAATCACAGCTTCTGCCAATGCACGTTGCTGCTCTTTTTCCAAACTTGAAATGTTTCTGATGCGGTCTAATCTGTCAGAGAGTGTGAGCAAAATAACTCTTGGATCATCACACATTGCAAAAAGCATTTTCCTAATGGCGTCAGATTCGTGAAGCGTTTTGGAATTCATCGGTAAAGTGATGATTTTGTTAGTCGTAATCAAAATTTTTGCAACATTTTCACCAAATTCCTGTTTTATGGTTTCTAAAGAAACATCAAATTTGTGAATTGGATGCAAAATTCCAGTAACAATCGTGTCTGCATCAAGCCTGTTTGCCGCAAGAATATAAGCCACTCTCAAAGGATGAAAATAATACGGTTTTCCACAGGCGCGAACGATATTTTCCGTTTTTGAAATGAGTAAATTCCAAGCTTTTGTGATTTTTTGTCTGTCAAAATCTGAATAAGAATCGTTAACTTTAAAAAAATCAAAAAGCAATTCATCAGGAGTTTTGTTCATTGGTAAATCAAGTCCGTTAGTCATATTTTCACCTTTCTTATTTATAACAATTTTTTCTATTAAATAACAGTAATTTTTTTGAAATTTATTATTTTTTTTTATAATTACTAATAGTTCAAATGTGAATTTTTTATTTTTATATTTTGGGTGGCTTTTTGCTTCGCAAAAAACAGGCTTTTCAGGGTTGCGGCGTCAAAGCGCCTTCATTCCTTCGCTACGCTTCGGAACTGGCTTCGCCAGCCCTTACAATCCTTGCCACGGTTTAAAATAGAAAACTCGAAATTGAACTTAATAGAACTATTCTTCCTAATAAGAGAGTTTCTTATTTGTATATTTTGAGTGGTATTTTGAGGTACAAACTGATTTTGTATCTGCATGCACCACTACTATTGCGGTGATTTAGAGGATGCACTCCATTCACCATCGATATCGTAGAAATTTTGGAGATATGAATGAAAAAAAAGTTATGTTTTGTTCGTGTCAGACGGACATTTTTCTTTTCTTCGATTTTGTTTTTCTGTGGAGCTTGTTTTGCCCATCAAAATGAAACAAAAATTATCACTGTAGATGACGCAGTTTCGCTTGCTCTGGAAAACAACATTTCCATCCAAAGAAATCAACTTTCTTTAGACACTCTTGAACGAAAAAATAAGTATTCCTGGAATTCTGTAAGTCCTTCCATCAATGCTTCTGCAGATTTTGGTCAACCTCTTGGCGAAGGAAAAAGTGAAAATTATACATTGAATGCTTCAGGTTCAGTTTCCATTCGTCTTTCACCTTCTGTTTACACTTCCATTCAAAGTGCAAAACTTAATTACGAAATGGGAAAAATTTCTTATGAACAGGCAGTTAAATCTGTGGAATTGGAAGTGCGCAACAGTTTTTATCAAATGCTTTATGCAAAAGAAAACCTTTCTCTTTTGGAGCGAAATCTTGAAACTGCAAAACAACGCTATAATCTGAATCTCGAAAAATATCAAAAAGGTCAACTTTCCGAACTTGATTTACTTTCTGCTCAGTACAGTTATGAAAGTTTGATTCCAAATATCGAAGCTTCTCAGATTACTATGGAAAATAATATGTCAACTTTCAAGCAAATGCTCGGACTTAGCCAGACTGACAATATTGAATTATCCGGCAGTCTTGATGACTTTCTTTCTTCGTTCGATTTTACACTTTCTTTTGACATAAATGAAATTCCTTCTATAAAAAACCTAAATTATCAGATTAAAAATGCAGAAAATCAGCTTTTGGCAACACGTTTTTCAGCTTATGGTCCAAGTGTAAGTTTTGGTTTTACAACAAGAAAAGATTTGAAAAATATCGAGAATGACTTTTCATTTTCATTAAGTGCAGGAATTTCCGTTCCTCTGGATGGATTTTTACCCTGGTCAAACGGTGCGTTGAGTGTTGCAAATCAAAAAAATTCTTTGGAAGATTTAAAACTTCAGCTTGAAAATCAAAAAACAACACTCGAAATCCAGATTCAAAATTTTTCAAAAAAAATCAAGCAGGCGCAAAATCAACTTGAATTACTTGAAAAAAATGTCGAACTTGCTCAGAAAAAATTTGACATGACACAGACTGCCTACAATCATGGTTCCAAAGATTTTCTTACGCTTCAAAATGCAGCAGATTCTCTGTTAAATGCAAAAAATTCACTTATGAACCAAAAAATTACACTTTTAAATGCTGTTTTGTCTTTGGAAAATACGCTTGGAATTCCGTTTGGAACTCTGATGAATGAAGAGTCAAAATAAACTTTTAAAATAGAATTAAAAATTTATTAAAAAGTCAATTGATTAGTAAAACAATCATCTTGATTTTTTTATGAGGTTAAGACAAAACCGCCTGTACTGTGTAGTTTTACCTTGCCTAAAGTTTGTGTTGCAAACTTAATGATTATGGGAGAAAAAATGGAAAAAACTAAAAAAATTATCGTAACTCATGTAATCGTTGGAATTATTTTGATATTGACTTTTGTTGCAGTCAAAATGATTGGTTCTTCAAAAAGCAAATCTTCTAGAATGCCAGGAATGATGCCGCCTTCAGCTTCTGTACCTGGCGGTGCGCCTGGAGCAGGCAGCGGTAGTGGCACATCAAAAACTGGTGGCAGTCCTTCTAAAGAGGCAGCATCTGGTAATGGAGTACCTGGAGCTGTAACTGAGAAAAACACACCTGATGCTGGAATGGACGCCCCTAGAGCTGGAAATGTAAACACAAAAGGAAACGCTGGTAGTGCTGGCGGTGGTGCAGGGACAACTGGAAGTGGAATGGCAGCTGACAAGTCTAGAGGAGCATCTGGATTTGGCAACAAAAAATCACAAACTATTACGCCTGTCAGAACCGTTGTTGCTGACGAAGTAATCTTGCAGGATTATGTCATGACAAGCGGTGATATTCAGACACAAACATCAATAGAAGTTTTTCCTTCGATTGGTGGAACAGTAGTTCAAATGAATGTTTCACTTGGTTCTCCAGTTAAAAAAGGTGATATCATCGGCTACATAGACCCATCGGAACCGGGAAATTATTATGCAAAATCTCCGATTACTTGTCCAATCAGTGGAAGTATTTTGACTGCTCCATCAACACCTGGTCAAAAAGTGCAGGTTAGTTCTGTCATCACAAAAATTGGAGATATTGAAAATTTACAGATTTCTGCAAAAATTCCTGAACGTTATGTTGCAGAACTTGCAGTTGGACAAAAAGCCGAAATCAAACTGGAAGCTTATCCTGATGTCAGCTTTTCTGCCTCAGTTGTCAGAATTTCTCCAGTTGTAGATTCATCCACACGAACAAAAGAAATCATATTAAATTTTGACCAAAAAGACAGCCGCGTAAATGCCGGAATGTTTGCAAAAGTAAAACTTTTCACCTCAACTTACAAAGGTGCGTTTGCCATTGGACAAGATTCAATCGTTTCTAATTCCGATAAAAATTATCTGTTTGTTGTAAAAGATGATGATACAGTTTCTAAGCGGGAAGTAACACTTGGAAAAAATGTTGACGGATATTATCAGATTTTAAGCGGCGTTGAATTTGGTGAAACAGTTGTAACAGAAGGAATGCTCACTTTGTACGAAGGTGCAAAAGTGCGTGATATTGGAAAATAATTTATTAGAATTTTTATAGGATGAAAAAATATGAGTCTTTCAAGAAAAACAATGGATCACCCGATTCTTGTACTTATGATTTTTACACTTTTGGGACTTTTGGGAATTTTTACTTTCAGCAAGATTGCCATAGCTTTGTTTCCAGAAACAGAGAATCCGGTTTTGCAGATAATGACAACTTATTCAAATGCAGGACCTGAATCAATAGAAAAAACAATCACAAAACCTATAGAAAGTGCAGTTGCCAGCGTAAACGGATTGCAAAGCATATCTTCCACTTCAAGCGAAGGTGCTTCCACTGTACAACTCACTTTTGATTATGGCACAGATTTGGATGCCGCAGTTGATGATATAAGGCAAAAACTAGAAAGAGTCACAAGAAGTTTGCCAGATGCAGCGAGTTCACCTTCAATTATGCGTTTTGGAAGTGACAGCATGCCGATAATGAGAATTCTTGTGCGTGGAAACCGCTCCACAGACGACCTAAAAAAAATTGCTGAAAATTCGATTATTGATTATCTCGAGCAGGCTGATGGAGTTGCAGAAGCTGATGTAATGGGCGGACGAACAATTCAGGTAAATATTGAACTTGATTCAAGCAGACTTCAAGCTTATGGGTTTACAATTCCAACGATTACTTCAGCACTTTCAAAACAGAATCTTGAACTTGGAGGTGGAAAAGTTCAGGAAGGAACAAAAAATTACATCGTAAGGACGACCGGTGAGTACACAAGCATTGATGAAATCAACGATACTGTCATTTCTACAGTTAACGGTTACAACGTAAAACTTCGCGATCTAGGAAAAGCTTATTTAGGATATGCACAAACTTCACAGGAAAGTTACATAAATGGAGAAAAAGGCGTTTACATTTCCATTACAAAACAGTCAGGCTCAAATTCTGTGAATGTTGCAAACGGCGTTTACAAAAAAATCGAGCAGTTGCAGGAAACTCTTCCATCTGACATCACTTTGGAAATCATTTCAGATGATACAGAGTCAATTCGTGAAACAATCAATATTCTTGTAGAATCTTTGCTGCAAGGTTTAATCTTATCAATTGTGATTTTGTGGATTTTCCTGCAGAGTTTTAAGTCCACGATAATAATCGGAATTTCAATTCCGCTTTCCATGATTGTAACACTTTTTGCAATGAGCATATTTGGAATCACTTTGAATATGATGACATTGACAGGACTTATTCTTGGACTTGGTATGGTCGTTGATGCATCTATCGTTATGATAGAAAATATTTATTCATACAGACAGCGTGGTGCAAGACCTAAAGTTGCAGCAATTCTAGGAAGTCAGGAAATGCTCATGTCCGTTATTTCTGGAAATCTTACAACAATTTGTGTTTTCGTACCATTTTTGTTCTTCATCAAAGATTTAGGAATGATGGGACAGATGTTTAAAGGAATTATTTTTACTATCGTAATAGCTCTTGTTTCATCTCTACTTGTTGCCATTTTTCTTGTACCTGTTCTCGCAGGTAAATTCCTGCCACTTACAAACAGAAATGAAAAACCTGTAAGAAATCCTGTTTTTAAGTTTTTATACGGTATTTTTCAGAAAATCATCAATATTCTTACAAACGGATATTCAAAACTGTTGAAAATTTGTCTGAACAACCGTTTGATAACACTTGTTGCTGCGTGTTCCGTTCTGGTTATCGCATTTACAATGATTCCTACAATGAAAATCAATCTGATGCCAGGCGGACAGTCAGATTCTGTAACCCTCAACATTTCTTTACCAGTTGGAACAACTTTTGAAGAAACCAAAAAAGTAGTTCTTGCTTTCGAAAATTATGTTAATACAGAAATTAAAGGTGCAAAAAACATTACAACTTCCATTGGTTCCAGCGGAAGAAACAGTTCCACAAACAGAGGTTCCATTCAAATTACTTTGCCAGATTCAGAAAATCAGATAGATTCTGCACAAGTAATGGAACAGAAACTTCGTTCCCATTTTGATGAATTCCCTGGTGCAACATTCAGTTTCAGAGGCGGAATGCGAAGTCAGATGTTCGGTTCGGATATTGATATCGTTTTGCGTTCAAATGATTTGGATGCAGCTTTGGACACAGCAGATAAAATTTCTGAAGTAATCAGCGCAAATGAAGAATGCGGCGAACCTTCCATCAGTATGGATGAAGGACTTCCGCAGGTTGAAGTTGTAATTGACCGTCAGCGTGCTTATGATTTTGGAGTTGATATTACAACAGTTGCTAGAGAAATAAACTATGCAATCAACGGAACCACCGCCTGCGTGTATCGTTCAAATGGCGAAGATTACAATGTTGTAGTTTCTTATCGTCCAGAAGATAGAAAAACAATCGATGATTTGGAATCAATTTACGTGCGCGGTTCAAAAGGAATGGTCAGTGTTGCAAATTTTGCCACTCTCAAAAAAGGACTTGGACCGGTTTCTATCAGGCGTGAAAATCAATCGCGAATCATTCACGTAACAGCAAGCATTTTGACAGACACAAATGCAAACATAATCGAAGAACAGATAAAAGAAGGCATAAATTCATCTTTCATCATTCCAGATTCTGTAAGCGTAACTTACGAAGGTTCATGGGGCGATACAATGGAACAGATGAGTCTTTATCTTAAAATTATCGCTATGGCTGTAATTCTCGTATTTGGCGTAATGGCTGCGACTTATGAAAGTTGGAAAGCTCCGCTCATAAACCTTGCCACAATGCCATTTCTTGTAATCGGTGTCATTTTCCTTTATAAAATCATCGGGCAGGCAATCTCTTTGATGTCAATGGTCGGAGTAATCATGCTAGTAGGAATTGTCGTAAATAACGGAATTATTCTTGTTGACTACACAAACCTGCTTGTGGGACGTGGAGTTCCTCTCAAAGATGCTTGTTATCAGGCTGGAAAAAGCCGTTTCCGCCCTGTTATGATGACCACTTTGACAACAATTCTCGGTATGCTTCCTATGTGCTTTGCTTCGGGAGGACAATCAGAAATGGTTCAGCCAATTGCACTTGCAGTTGTAGGCGGACTTATTTCAAGTACGTTTATTACACTGCTTGTAATTCCAGTCTTATACAGTCTTGTGATGAAATCTTTCAAAAAAACAAAAAGGATGATGAAACTGGAAGATATGGAAAAATCTTTAAAAATCGAACAGACAGAAAAATGAAATTTGGAGAAATTGATGAAAAAAACAAATCAAACTGATGATTACAAAACAAACAAAACAATTGAAATAAACGAAACAAACGAGAATTGCAACGATACTCAGAAGTGTCAGAATTCTCAGAATGTTCAAAATACTCAGGACGATAATAACCAGAATGATTTTCAAAACTGTCAAAATGAATGTGAATATCGTGCAGAAATCATCTGCAATCAGTCAATTCAAGATGATGTAATTGAACTTTTAGAACAGGAAATTTCTGACATTCAATATACATTCATAGAAAATGTGAATGGAAAAGGCTTAAGTTCAAAAAAACTTGGAAACACAACGTGGCCTGAAATGAATTTTCTGCTTTTTGTCTACTCTGATTTAGCTGGGGCAAAAAAAATTAAAACTATTGTAGAAACTCTAAAAAAGAAATTTCCACAAGAAGGAATTAGTGTATTCTTTTCAAAATGCGAAGTTCTTCCATAAAAAAAGGGTTAGCTGAAAAATTATATCCGTACATTTATATCAGCTGTCTGTTCATTCTTTACAGAAAGACAATTTCAATTAGGATTGTAACATCTGTCTTTCCAACATTCCACGACGCGAAGCTCTCCTTCCAAATCCTTGTGAAGCTTCGTTTTGAAATGATGGAATTTGGCAATTTTTTGCGCATCTAAAGCGTTATATTCGCCAGTTTCCATCAAAATGATACCTTCGGGACAAAGATGATTATAACACTGTGGCAATAGCGAGCGGATGATTTCAAGTCCGTCATCAGTCTGCGAAAAATCTCCTGGCATAAAACCATCTTTTTTTTGTGTGCAAACATCGCCGTCCAGTGCAAGTCGCGGTTCATTTCTTCCGTCCTGCAAAAGCTGCTCTACCAAATTATGCGGAACATAAGGAGGATTAGTCAAAATGATATCAAAAGTCCATCCTCCATCATTAGAAAACTGCTCAAAAAGATTTGAACGCACAAAACGGATTTTGTCAGACGGAAGACCAAGTTTTTTCGAATTCTGCATGGCAATTTCCAAAGCTGCAGGAGAAATATCCACAAGTGTAAATTTCGGCAAATCTACAGACTCAATTTTGTATACATCAGTCAACGCTTTTGCAACTGAAAGAGCAATGCAACCAGACCCAGTGCACATATCACAGACAGTCAAAATCACATCAGGATGCTTTTTTATTTTTTCAAGAATGATTTCAATTCCGCGTTCCACAAGAATTTCAGTATCAGGCTTTGGAATCAAAACAGCGGATGAAACATAAAATTCATACCCAAAAAATTCTTTTTTTCCAGTGATATAAGCAATGGGAAGTCCTGTTTTACGCTTTTGAACAGCCTGAAAAAGCAAATTTTCCTGTTCAGGCAAAAGTTCTTTTTTATAATTCAAAAGAATTTGCGTTTTATCAAGCTTCAGAAAATGTTCCAGCAAAACATTTACATCAAGCAAAGGAGAAGAAGATTTTTTTAATTCGTTTAATGCATATTTTTTTAAATCTTCAATTGTCATAGATTTATTTTCTACGGTTTTTCTTAGCCATTTTTTTCTTGTACATCAATTCGTCGGCAAAAGAAAGCATGGAATCAAAATTCTTGTCATGCGATGAATAAATGCCTATACTTGCCGAAACTTTATAAGGATTTCCAGAATTTTCGTTATATTCTTCTATATAATTATTGATTGCTTCTTCGACATACTCGCCATCAATTTTTTTTGTAAAAAGTGCAAGAATTTCATCTCCGCCATAGCGGCAGCAAATACATTCTTCTGAATTAAATGAACTCAAAAAAGCATTTGCAACAGTTTTGATGGCAACGTCCCCGTGTGCATGTCCATAAGTATCATTAATCATTTTCAGATTATCCAAATCACACATCACAAGAGTAAGAACTTCCGCCTTATCATTTTTTTCAAGGGCTTCAAACATTTTCAAAAAAGCAGTTCTATTGTAAAGACCAGATAAAGCATCCAAACTGTACATTCTTTCAATGCGATTTTGCAGAAAATGCTGATATTTTAACACCCTGAAACCAAAAAGTGCATTGCTTATCCATGTGGTAATCTGAGATACTTTATTAAAATTCTCTTTATGATAAAAGTCAAAATAAAAAACAAGATAACCAAGCGTCAAATCAATATGATTGAGCGGAGAAAAAATCAAAGGTTTTTTAATTTCAAAAAGTTCATCAATATTATAAACTAAATTTTTTGTGTCAAAAAGTTTTTTTTCGTTCTGAGGAGAAGTTGGATCAAAAAGAACATACATCATATCCCCATAAACTGATTGCGTGTGAGAAATATTTGGACAGTTTTCATCAGAAATACATTCTGCCTTCAAAAAACATTTCATTTTTATTTTTAAAGTTTCGTGCAATTTCTGTGCAACTTCATCAAGATTGGAACATTCCTGAATAGAAAAAGAAAGCTGACTGTAAATGTATTCTTCATCCCTAAAAGTATTGTAAAAAGTTCCAAGACTTGTAATAAATTCTAAAGATTGATTGGAAAAAGATTTAGAAAAATTGCTTAGTGATGAATTTGCAGCACAGCCACATGATTCAGAAATAATTAAACTCGGTTCAATATATTTTGAAAATGGTTTTACTTGCGGATTTTCTTTTATCTGATTGTCAATCTGTAAAATGAATTTTGCAACTTCAATTCCAAGCATCTGATAACTGCACAAAGCCGAAGTGATTTTTGGATTTGAATAGAAAATGTATTCAATGCCGTCAAAACCAGTAACCAAAACATCACGCGGACATTTATAACCATTTCTTCTTAGAACAGAAATAGCCGCAATTGCCATAGAATCATTCGCACAAATAATTGCACCAGGCACACGACCTTCATCAACAAGTTTTTGTACAGCTTTTTTTGCAGGTTCTTCCCAAAAATCACCGTAACTTATCATAGAATCATCAAAATGAATTTTATGCTCTGAAAGAACATCTTTAAATGCCTCAAGTCGTTCGTTTGAAACATCGCTGTTTTTACGGCCACACAAAAAATGCAAATCAGTTATATTGTGTTGTTCTATAATATGCTTAGTGATTTTTCTGATTCCAAGTTTGTGATTGAATCCAATATTAAAATAATTAGAATCCGTTCCACCAAAAACAAAAGTCGGAATATTATGAGATTTAGCTTTTTGAAGGATATTATCTTTAACTTCAGTATCTAAAAGATTCTCATTCGAAACAAAAATTGCATCAGCAATTTCATAATTGATAAGGTCAAAAATTTTTGCTTCGCCTTTGGAACTTTCTGTTTTTAAAAATAAATCTGTTAAGGTTGAAAAAATTAAAATTCTCCAACCATGAAGAACTAAATCATCATTCAATGCGGAAATAAAATAATTAAAATTACTTTCGTGAATCCTTGAAGTACAATAAACTAAGATTTTATATCCGTTTAACATCTTCTAAGCGTTACTCTCCAAAGAAGTAACATCAGCTGCGAGTTGCTCTTCCTTTGCGTAAACGTTTAAAGCATCAAGCATATCATCCATTTCTCCCATCATAAAAGCTGGAAGATTATGTGCTGAATAGTTAATTCTGTGATCAGTTACCCTGTCCTGTGGAAAGTTATAAGTCCTGATTTTTTCAGAACGAGCACCCGAACCTACCATACTGGAACGAGCCGCAGCACGCTCAGCCTGTTTTTTGCTTTCTTCCAAATCAAACAAACGCGCACGCAAAACACGGAAAGCCTTTTCTTTATTTTTTATTTGAGATTTTTCATCCTGCTGGATTACGACAATGCCAGTTGGAATATGGGTAAGACGCACAGCTGAGTCTGTTGTATTAACACACTGACCTCCAGGACCGCCGGCACGCATAACATCAACTCGAACATCATTCATATTGATGTTGATTTCAGTTTCTTCGGCTTCTGGCAAAACAGCTACCGTTGCAGTTGAAGTTTGAAGACGTCCCTGACTTTCAGTTTGAGGAACACGCTGAACACGATGAACACCACTTTCCCAACGCAAAGTTCCGTAAACAAACTTTCCAGAAATAGAAGTTACGATTTTATTAAATCCACCAACTTCAGTTTCCTGAGCTTCCATAGTTTCAGTTTTCCAACCTTTTCTGTCAGCAAGATGAGTGTACATTTCCCATAAATCACGTACAAAAAGAGAAGCTTCGTCACCACCGGCTGCAGAACGTATTTCCAAAATGATATTTTTTTCATCAAGAGGATCAGGTGGAACAAGTTTCAATTTAATTTCCTCTTCCAAAACTGGTTGACGTTCTTCAAGTTCTTTGAGTTCCTCTCGGGCCATTTCACGCATATCAGCATCATCTTCAGCAGTAATCATTTCTTTTGCATCTTGAATGCCATTTAAAACCTTTTTATATTCATCATAAAGCGCACAAACTTCACTCAAATAACCATGTTCGCGCATAGTATCTTTATATTTTTTTGCATCTTTGACCAAATTCGGGTCCATAACAAGATCGCTCACAACTTTAAAGCGATTTTCACATTCATCAAGCTTTTTAATCAAATCCATAAAAAATATTATAACATTTTTATCAAGTTTTTTCAATGAAATATCTGAGTTCAGCAAAGTACAGAAAATTCAGCAAAGTGCAGTCAGTCAGTCGCCTTCCGCTACTCCGCTGTCGCTTCGGTCTTTCAGACCCGCCAGAGGCGGCAGCTCCACGCTCGGTACGCTGCTAAAATTACAACCTGCACCCAAGTTTTCAAACTGGCGAACAATTCAGACTCAGCTCATTAAAAGAAGTCTGTCCCTGTTGTAAAAAGTTAAGTTTGAGAGGTCTGTCCCTGTTGGAAGAAAAAGTTAAGTTTGGAAAATGCCAAAACTAATATAAATCGAGGTCTGTCCCTCTTTTTTTATACAAAAACGAATAAAGGGGGACAGACCTTTTTGCGATTCTCTAAACATTCTTTTAAAAAAAAGGGGACAGACCTCGAATTTACGAATTTATAAAAAATTTTCGCTCCACTTTAAAAAAAAACTAAACAGTGCTATTATTTTTCAAAATATTTTTTTGCTGGCGGAATAAAAAATGAAATATAAAATTGCTATTTTTGATTTGGACGGAACAATCTTAAATACATTGGACGATTTGGCAGATTCATTGAATGTTGTTCTTCAAAAATTTCAAATGCCCCTTCATACTTGTGAACAGGTTCGTTTTATGGTTGGAAACGGAATTCCAAAATTGATAGAAAGAGCCATCCCCGATGGTGCAGCAAATCCCAAATATCAGAAAGTACTGAACGAATACATCGAGTATTATGAAACACACTGTGCCAAAAAAACAGCACCCTATGACGGTATATTAGAAATCCTCTTACAAATGAAAAAGCATGGCATGAAACTTGCTGTAAATACAAATAAAGTTTCTCAAGCTGCAATTGAACTTTGCAACCATTATTTTCCATCAATATTTGATTATGTTTGCGGCAGCTGTCCTCAAATGCCTGTTAAACCTTCACCTGATGGAGTATACAAAATTCTACATCATTTTAATTTCAACAAAGAAGATGCAGTTTATATCGGTGATTCAGATGTAGATATTCAGACAGGAAAAAATGCCTGCATAGATGTGATTTCCGCAGCCTGGGGATTCCGTGGAAAAGAGTTTCTTTTGGAAAATGGTGCAGAAAAAATTGCACAAAACTCTCAGGAACTGCTCAAAATGATTCTGTAAACTTATCAGACCAACTTAAAAAATCTAAAAGTTTTCAGATATATAAAAATTAAGTAAATTATCGTAAGAATATTTTCCACGTGGCATAAAAGTCCAGCTGCAACCTATTGCAGGAAGCCATTTATGCTCACTGGAATAAGCAAAATCATATTCAAAAAAGAATTTAAATCCATTTCCCCACGAACTTGACGTATTTCGCTTCGGATAAGAATCAGCTTTGTGAAAATTAGCTCTAAATCCAAGTGCATAAGCAACACCCAGATTTAAACCTCCAAGATTTGGATAAATCCTGAATCCAACAGGAAAACAAAGATGCAAAAAATTTTTATAATCATCATTCTTCCATGCAAAATCTGTGAATAAATCAATTCCAACAAAAAAGCGAGCCTGATTAATCACATTGAAATTAAGATTTGCAAAACTATCCAGAACAATCTTGTTTTGAGTTGAAATGTTATCGAATTCCGAAAATTCTCCTTCTATTTTGCCATAAAACGGAATTCCAGAACCTAATCCAACAGTAAAATTTACTAATTTTTCAGCAGCAAAAAAAGGAAATTGAAATAATGTATAAAACAAACAGACAATGAAAAACTTTTTCATAAACCTTCCAAAAAAAATCTTTTCCCTTCTGCTGTATTGCAAATCGGGTATTCAAATCAATATTCTATTTTTTAAATATCGAAAGAAGTTTTGCTATTACGTTTGAACCGCCTGCAAAAGTTCCAAGTGCACTTCCGAGTGTTGAAAGAACAAATACAAGGAGAACTTTTAGAATTCTATTCTTATATAAAGTTTTTATAGAACCAACATCGTCCTGTAAAGATTCCATATCAGAAACTTTTGGTTTGCAGACAAGAGCTTGCACAATCGCAGTGCAAAATCCTATCCCAATAAACGGACAAAGTGATGTGAATGGAGCTGCTACAAAAGCAACAAGAATAGTAATCGGGTGAGCCAATGCAATAATTGACAGTAAAGCTGCTGGAATTGCATTCCACAAAAACCAAGTTGTCAGAAGCTGTGCACCGGCTTTCCTTCCACCATACACAAACCCTGCTGCAATCAATCCGATAATCAAAGCAGGGATTATCCATGCTGCAATTTTTGATAAAACGCTTTTTGGTGGAATTTCTGAAATCTCAGTTACATCAGATTTTTCTTCTCCAGCCGCAAGTTTGTGCAAATGTTTTTCCACTCCAGGAAGATGTCCTGCACCCAAAACCGCAACAATATTTTCTCCATGAGCATCCCAAATTTTTGAAGCAAGATATTCATCGCGTTCGTCAATCAGCACTTTTTTAATGACAGGCATTTCTTTCGCAAGTTCTCCCATCATCGAATCCATTTCACTGCTATTCTTCAAATTTTCAATTTCGGAAGGATCAACTTCTTCTTTTGAAAACGCACTTGAAATCAAAAGTGCAAAAAGTTTACATTTTCCCCAAAAAGAGTTTTTCGTCCATGCGCGTTTGAGTGTAATTTGAATTGGACGGTCAACCATTACAGATGGAATATTCATTTCGTTTGCAGTATTAATTGCCGCAAGCATTTCATCCCCAGGTTTTACTCCCACATTTAATCCCATTCGCCTTTGGAACGAAGACAAAATCAGGTTTGCCAAAAGCAAAAATCCTTCATGCCGTTTAAGCACCTTTATAATGTCAAGCTGACTGTATCGTTCAGCATTTTGAATAGAATCTGCACGTTTTTCATCCAATTCTATGGCAACGCAATCTGGATTTAATGTATTTATTGTTTGTGTAACTTCATCAATACTTTCTTTTGAAACATGCGCAGTTCCAATCAAAGTGATTTTTCTTCCATTTAATTCTAAAACTTTTTGAGTCTGACTCATTCTTGAATACCCCATTCTGCAAGTCTATATTCAAAAAACATCGGAGCCTGCATACTAGTTACAAGTGCATAATATTCTTTTGAAAGTTCAGATGCTTTTTTGATTTCGCAGTATAAACCCATATAAAATAGCATTTTTCCCTTTTTGTTGCTATTAGTTTCTTTATCAATTTTTTGTTTTAATGTTGTTTCCGCATTTTTGCTGTAATTATCCAGGAAAAATCTTACAAGTTCATATTCAACAGTTGACCTTTCCATTTTTTTCAATTGAGTCTGCAAAATAGATTTTGAACCGTTTTTGTTTCCAAGTTTTAAATAGCATGCAGAAATCATCAAAGCATAAGACCAATGAGCATTATATTCATAAGCTTTAGCAAACATTCTGATTGCTTCCTCGTAGTTTTTTGCGTGATATTCCAGCACTGCTGCCGATTCGTAAGCGTAATAGTATTTTGGATTAGTTTCAATCACTTTGTGATAATTTTCCAAAGCTTTTTCAAATTGACCTAAATCATCAAAGCTTCCAGCAAGGTAAGCATAAGCCAAAAAATATGATGGATCCAGCTGTGTTGCGTAAGTCCATGCTTTTTCTGATTCTTCAAACTTTCCTTGATAGCGCAACGCTTTTCCATAATCCAGCCAATAATCATAATTTGAAGAATCATTGTCTATTGCCTGCTTGAAAAATTTCGAAGCTCTCAAGTAGTTTTCTTCATCATAAGCTATTTTTCCCATATAAGCGAGTGCTGCTGGATTATTTGGATTTTTGTCCAGTATTTTTTCCAGAAAAGTTTTTGCAGTTTTCAAATCATCAGTATAAAAACACATTTGTGCATAACCAAACATTGCATCTTCATTTTCAGGATTTCCTTTCAAAGCTTTTCTGTAGCTGTCTTTTGCCAGTTTATATTTTTTTGCAAGGGCATATTCTTCAGCTTTCTGAATATTCACAGTCGGATTATATGGATCTACGGCAAGTATTTTATTGGCACCTTCATTGAAAGCCGCTTTATCTCCCATTGCATGTTTCGAGAGTGTAACAAGTTCAAGCGCATCTATATTATCTGGGTCAATTTCAAGAATATCATATGCAATTTCTATAGCTTTTTCATATTGACAATCAGAATAATAAAGTGCTCCCAAAATAAATTTCAATTCCAAATCATCTTTAAGTTCTTCAGGAAGATTATCAAAATGACTGATTGCAGCTTTTATATCACCTTTATCCAAAAAAACTCTGAGTTGTTTGGCAAATTTTACATTTACAGGTTCTTCTGGTTCTTTGACGATTTCTTCTTTTTTATCAGCTTTTTGTTCCTGCTGCTCGATTTGTGGCGAATTAATTTCAGTTTCAGTTTGTTTTTTTTGATTTTCCACTTTATTTGAAGCGCAACTAAAAATCACAAAAGTGATACAAAGCAAAAAAAACGGAATAATAAGTTTCTTTATCATTTTTTAATTCCTTTATAATTTTTTTCAAATATTTCATCATAACAGGATATTTGAAAAACTTAAGTTTTCTGGCTCCCATTATTGAAAATATACCATTAATAAGTTAAAATGACAAAACAATGAACATACGAATTATTAGAAAGGCAATTAGTCTGCTGATTGTTGATGTCATTATAATCATCGGCATTTTTGTTTTACAATTTAGAGCAGATTCAAGTATTATTGAAAAAATCGGAAATCTGCAGCTTACTTTTTCTCAAACAGAGGATGTTGAAAAAGGAATGATTTTGCAGAATAAATTCCGCCTTACATATAACGGCATAAATTTCTATTTTGACAATCAAAATCCTGTTACTGCTGTAAAATCTGATGAAACAAAAGTTTCTTTAACGCTCGAAAGCTGGCAGAAAGATAATGACCTTTCATATACATTAAACTTTAGTGATGATGTAAAAGTTACATTTGAACTCGATTCTATAGAAGAAAATGCTTCTCTTTTTGTAAATTCCATCCTTCCTGTAAAAATCAAAAGCATTTTCCTTCCGTTTAATTATTCTTCGAACATAAAAGTTGAGCAGCAGGAAAATCATAGCCTTGTTCTGAACAACAAAAAGGATTCTTGGGAACTCGAAGCAGATTCTGTAGATTCAGGACTTTTTGCACTCAGCAATCAAAAGTTGCAGGGTATCTATTCAATTTATCAGGAAGATACGAAATTTACGTTTGACGTTTTGCATGATTCTCCACTTGCCGATTTGACTTTGTTCCAGAAAAACATTGCAGCATTAAAGACAAATCTTATTTCATCTTACAAATCAAATACAAATAATGCAAATATTTCAGAACAAGTGATTGTTTCTTATATTGCCGCACAGGCTGAAAAAGGAAATTACCTGGTTGCAATCGATGAAATTCCTTCTGGCATGAAAAGAAGCACACAAAGAACATATCTTTCAGCTCCATATTTAAATACTTTGAGCGATATGAATGAACTTCTTGAAAAATCAATTTCAGATTATGAATCAAAAATTTCTGCAAATGTAAACGCTGATTCTCTGGACATTTTTACAATTCATAACATTTCAAACTATATGGTTGTTCATTCAAAACCAAAAGATGTAAAACTTCTGCTTGAAAACACTTCTACAAAAGATTTAACAAACGCTTCCATTTCACAAATTTCTGGAATTCTGCAAGTTTATGTAAACCTCGTCGATTTGATGCCGTCTTATGCTAAAATTCTTGAACCGATTTTACCTTCATGTATAGAAAAAATAACTCAGGCTTGTTCTTATGACAATGGCAAACTTACGATTTCTGAAAATGGAACATTCCTTTCTGTTATGCAAGCTGTTGAAATCGGTTTTGCAGTTATGCGTTATGGAATCCATATTGATGATGATTCTCTGCAAAATGCCGGCTACGTTCTAGTGAACTCTTATCTCTCTGAAAATTCTTCTTTTGATTTAAGAACACTTGCAAATCTTTATCCGATTATTGCTTATGATAACTGGTATTATCCTCATCTGCAGATAATTAATAACGATTCTAATAATCTGTTGTGGGCATGGACTTGTGCCAGAGCAATTTCTTACGATAAAGAATCTGATGATGTTTTAGATTTGACAATAGATTTCCCTGAAGGTTACACACATTATGTTATCATGAAAGGACTTCCTCAATTTTCTACGATTTATATTTATGATATGGCATTCAGAACTGACCCAAGATTTGAAACTTATAATTCATCTGGGTATGTTTATAAACAAAAATCAAAAACACTTCTTTTGAAATCTCGTCATAAAACCAGAAAAGAAAGTATTCGTTTTGATTTTAAAGAGCCTGAAAAGAAAAAATCAGATAAATCTAAAACTCAAGCAACTGTTGACCCAAACAAAACTAACTCTACCGTTAATTCAACGGAGAAAGAAGAAAGTACAACATCTGAAGATAATACCAGTTTAAATGAACAAAAAAAGAATGATAATGATGAATCTTCTGATTTGACAGGATTGAAAGATGCAAGTAACTGAAAAAAAAGCAAAAGAAAATAACAGAGATTATGCGCTTAGAATTCTCAAAGAAAATATAATAAACCTAGAATTAAAACCTGGCAGCATGATTAGCGAACAGGATATTGCAAATGAATTGAATCTTTCGCGCACTCCTGTTCATGAAGCTTTACAGGAATTGTCAACAACAAAAATTATACAGATTTTGCCGCAGCGTGGAAGTTATGTCAGTTTGATTGATCTTTCCCTTGTTGATGAAGCAATTTTCATGCGTTCTACAATTGAGGTTGCCGTCGCAGAACTTGCCTGTGAAAAAGCCTCTGAGCAAGATTTGATGAACATGGAGGAAAATCTAAATCTTCAGAATTTTTTCCTTGAAAAACAAAACATTGAAAAACTTTTTGCTTTAGATGATTCTTTTCATAAAAACTTATACAAAATTACAAATAAATTACAATGTTATCAAATGATAAAAACTATGAACATTCATTTGGATAGAATTCGGGAACTTCATTTACAATCTACTAATCCTTCTTCTGTGGTAGATGAACACAAACAAATTTTTTCTGCATTGAAAAATAAAGATAAAAATAGAGTAAAAAATCTTCTAAATGAACATTTAACCAAACTGTATTCTCAAGAAAACGAAATTAAGAAAAAATTTTCAAATTATTTTGAATAATTTGAAAAAAAAGCTATTTTTGTTATTGACACAAAATGCAATTTAATATATTATTAAATACATCAAGCGGGCATAGCGAAGCTGGTTATCGCGCTGGCCTGTCACGCCGGAGATCGCGGGTTCGAGCCCCGCTGCTCGCGAGAAGCTTTCTGATTTGTTCAGAAAGCTTTTTTTTTCAAATTTTTTTTACGGGTATTAGCGCAGCTGGTAGCGCGCGACGTTCGGGACGTTGAGGTCGCTGGTTCAAATCCAGTATACCCGAATATTTATTATTCAAGACCTTTTTGCAGAAAATCCAGTTTGGCAAGACGATTCTTGTCTGGCTTGATGCACAAATTCTTTTCCTGAGTTGGAATGACAAGTCCTTTCGGACCGTTTTTTGCACGTCGCAGAAATTTTACATGAGTGTAATAAAGGTCTGTGGTTCCCGCATTTCTTGCTTTGGAATAATAAACAGCAAGGTTCCCAGCGTCCAAAAGAATATCCAAAGGAACAGTTTTTCCTTTTTGAGCCTTTACAAAAACGTATCCACCTGGAAAATCCCGCACATGCATCCATAAATCTTCCCCACGAACATGATGACGCAAAAGTTCATCATTTTCATTTGCATCGCGTCCGACATAGATTGTCCATCCATTATCAAAATATTCAAGTCCCGGATGGTTTTTCTTGATTTTTTGTTTTGGAGTAGTGTCTTTTCTCAAAAGCTGTTCAATTTTTACAGGATTTTTTTCATTTTTGATTTCTTCATATTGTTTATTCAGTTTTTCAATTTGAATTTTTGCAATTTCAATGTCGTGATCAATTTCCTGTACTCCAGAAAGTGATTTTTTGTAATTTTTGTAATAATCAGCGGCATTTTCCTGCACAGATTTTTTAGGATTTATGACAATAGACACTTTTTTGCCAGTTTCATAATCATCACATTCAAGAAGATTTGAATTTGGAGAAATTTGATGCCCGAAAGCCAAAATTAAATCACCAAAATGTTTAAGTTCGTCAGCATTTTTTAAACTTTCTTTTTTGGAAAGTAGATTGTTCAAGGCGTTTTCTTTTTTTGAAAGATTTGAATTATACCATTTATCAGCTTTTTCCAAAAGAGATTCACGCGATAAAGTCTGTGCAAATTCGCTGTACCAAAAATCCACAAATTCATTGAAACTTTTTGGTCTGGAATCAGGATTTTTTGAATCTAAATGCTGTTCATTCCACTCACGCACAGGAAAACGAGTATCAGCATTTTCATACTTTTCCTGAATAACAGCCGGTGGAATGAAAGTTTCGTCTTTAACTTCGTAACGTTCAGGGCGGCGGAACATTGTGTCCAAAACCAAATCATTTTCATCACAAAGAATGACATTTGCAGCATTGTTCCATAATCTGATGTACAAATTAAACTGTTCATCCAGATTGTGTGAAAGTTCCATTTTGAGAACGCGTTCCAGCCCAATCTGATAAAACTTATTAATTCTGCAACCTTTTATTCGAGAACGCAAAAATTCCATAAATCGAAGCGGTTTACTGTTCTTTGTGATTTTGCGCCTTGTTTCATTGATGCGGACAGAATTTTGTGCCGTGCAAATCAATACAGTTTTGGCAGAGCCTTCTTTGTAGGTATATAAAGCCAAAGTGTCAAAACCTGGCTGAATTATATCCTGAATGAAAGCTCCATCCAAAGATAATTCTTCTATTATTAAATTAATTTCGTTACAATTTAAAGACATATTTTGTTATTTTATTCGCCATCAGCCTCAGACATAATGGCTTCAAGAATTTCAGGGAAGAACCATGTTTGATTACTTCTATTATAATAGCCAAAGTGTTCAGCATAATTTGTAGTGTTTGAAACATCCCACTGACCGTTATCCCAAAGGCAGCTTGTCATTCCGTATTTTCTTGAATATTTTATGAAAAACTTGAACCATTCAACACGGTCATTCAAGTTATCTTTGTTTGTAGCACCGTATTCACCAATGATTACCGGATAACCTTGTTTGATGAACTTTTCATTCAGGTTTTTGAAAGTTAAGGCGAGCTCTGAACCCATTTTCTTTGTGAATTCTTTTATTCCAGGAGATTCTCCAGCAAAGTTGTATGGAGTGTACATGTGAACAGAAAGAATAAGTCTGCCTGGTTCATAATCATTTGGCATTTTGAAAGTGCTGTTCATAGCACAGCCTGGGTCTGCTCTCAATCCTGGAATTGAAACAAAACGTTTTTTGTTGTTTCCGCCAGAATTTCTGATTGTATCCAAAGCAATTTGATTTAAATCATTCAGTACAACAGCAGATTCAACACATTCAGGAGAGCTTCCATCAAACCACCATTCATATTTTGTACCTTTTAATCTTGGTTCATTCATTACTTCAAAAATAAGATGCTCATCATATCCGTTATTGAATGCAAGACAAATCTGCGACCAAACATTAACTAAAAATCTTGAAGATTCTTCAAAATTCACTTTGTTAGGATAAAATCCCTTTCCTCGTGGCATTTTTGAAGCATCTTTCCAATCATCATGATGAATATTTAAAATAACATAAAGTCCATCTTCAATAGCCCAGTCAACAACTTCTTTTACACGAGCCATCCAAGCCGGATCAATAGTGTAATTTTCGTCAATAATATGATTTGACCATGAAACAGGAATACGCACAGTTTTAAAACCAGCTTCCGCAAGTTTATCAAACATCACCTTTCTTGTTTTTGGTTGAGCCCAACTTGTTTCAGATTGAAGCGAACGGCTTCCTGTTGCTTCAAGCGTATTTCCAAGATTCCAGCCTGTTTTCATATCTTTAACAGTGTCGATTGCAGAAGTCGAATTAAATTCTTTTGAACCAGAATCTTTAACAGCTTTTTCTTCATTAAAAACTCTTTTTTCTACAGGAATGTTCCATGTTTCTTTTTTATTTGTGGAACAACTTGCAGAAAAAATGATACCAATTACAACTGCCAATAAGAGTTGATTTTTCTTCATTCAAGTACTCCTCATCCAAAAAAAATCGGACTTTCATTAATACTATACTGTTTTTATTAAGATTGCAATTAATTATTTTTTTATTCTTTTTTAATTAAATTTTACTAAAAAAGGCATGATGAAAAGTAAAGATAAAAGTAAAGGGATACTTGACAAACAAATTCGGGGGGGGGGTATTTTGGTGGGGTAAATTGTTGGGCATAAATATCATATTTAGCCGTGAGTTCGACAAAAAAAGTCGAAAAAAGTTTTCGATATCCATAGGGGCAG